>Ga0233442_1001091_pt1 | contig 22218 bp, 19 predicted proteins | sample SI_123_September_3_FD_182789 | JGI IMG/M metagenome (GOLD analysis project Ga0233442, IMG submission 182789) | Seawater microbial communities from Saanich Inlet, British Columbia, Canada - SI_123_September2016_150_MG | ecosystem: Environmental > Aquatic > Marine > Inlet | place: Canada: British... | reverse complement strand
GCTGGGAAGGCGAAGGTATGGATGAGAAGGGTTATGATTCTGAAACAGGTAATTTGATCGTAGCTGTTGATAAACGCTACTTCCGTCCAACTGAAGTAGAAACTTTATTAGGTGATCCGTCTAAAGCCAAAGAAAAACTAGGCTGGGAGCCAAAAATAACTCTAGAAGAAATGGTGCACGAAATGATGGAAAATGATATCAACATTGCTAAGCGTGATTCACTAGTCAAAAAGCACGGCTTTAAAGCGCCAGATTTCAACGAGTAGTTAGATTAATAATGAATCTTAACGAAAAAATTTATATTGCAGGGCATCGTGGCTTAGTCGGCTCTGCTATTGTTAGGCAATTAGAGTCTAGAGGTTTTACCAATCTACTGATGCGTACCCATAAAGAGCTAGACCTTACTAATCAGGCGCAGGTGCAAAACTTCTTCCAAGAAGAGAAGCCTGATTATGTCATTCTTGCAGCAGCAAAAGTGGGCGGAATCCACGCCAACAAAATCTACCCAGCTGATTTTATCTATCAAAATATGATGATAGAGGCTAATGTTATTAACTCAGCTTATGAGAACAAGGTTAAACGCCTGTTATTTTTAGGCAGCACCTGTATATACCCCAAAGCAGTCGAACAGCCAATGCGCGAAGAGGCAATACTCACTGGTGTACTAGAATCAACCAATGAACCTTATGCTTTAGCCAAGATTGCAGGTATTAAGCTTTGTGAGTCTTACAATCGTCAGCATGACACAGATTTCCGCTCAGTTATGCCAACTAACCTTTACGGTGTTAATGACAACTTTCATCCAGAGAATTCACATGTTATTCCTGCACTTATGCGCCGCTTTCATGAGGCAAAAATTAATAATGATACTGAAGTAGTTGTATGGGGTACGGGCAGTGCAATGCGTGAGTTTTTGTATGTTGACGACATGGCAGCAGCAGTACTTTTTGTATTAGAATTAGATAAAGAAATTTACAAAGCCAATACAAAGCCAATGCTCTCGCATATTAACGTTGGTACTGGCAAAGAGTTAACCATTAAAGAGATGGCAGAGATTATGAAAGAGGTAGTTGGTTACACAGGCAATCTTGCCTTTGATACAGCTAGGCCAGATGGAGTGCCAAGAAAGTTAATTGATAGCACTCGTTTAAATAATTTAGGCTGGAAAGCAAAAGTAAATTTGAAAGATGGGCTTACTTCTACATACCAGAATTTTTTAAAAAACAATAGCTAAAAAATGATAAATAACTCAAAAAACATATTCTTCTGTGAGCACAAGTAAAAAATAAAATGAAATTTTTAATTACAGGTAGAGCTGGCTTTATTGGCTCCTCTATCACAAGGCATTTGGTAAATGTTCTAGGGCATGAAGTAGTCAATGTTGACAAGTCAACCTACGCCGGAAATCTTGAATCACTAATTGATGTATCTGATTTACCAAGTTATACTTTCGAGAACGTAGAAAATACTCCTTATGCGCCAAGCTCTCCCTATTCAGCATCCAAAGCAAGTTCCGACTACTTAGTTCGATGCTGGAGTAGGATACATGATTTTCTAGTTGTAATTACAAACTGTCCAAATAATTACAACCCCTATCAATTTCCTGAGAAGTTATTGAATATTGCTTCTACGTTAGATAATACATCATATGGTTCGTACTTAAATATGATTGCTAGTTCGCATAAAATTATCAATACTAGAAAGGTATAGCGACTGTATTATGAAGACTACGTATTTAAAAATCTATAATCTGCTCACGCAAAAAGAACGTCAAAAGGCACGCCTGTTGCTTTTTTTGATGGTAGTGGGAATGCTATTAGAAACGCTGGGAATTGGATTGATCATTCCTTTAGTGGCTCTAATGATGCAAGGTGATCTCGTATCCAGCTACCCAATGATTGCTTCAGTAGTTAATTTTTTTGGCAGCTCTTCACAAATAGAATTAGTCACAACTATTATGCTGGGATTCTTGACTGTTTACGTTATAAAAAATTTATTTCTCGCATTTCTATCCTGGGCTCAAACTAGCTTTTCTTTTAATGTGCAAGCAAATCTGTCACAACGACTTTTTGAAATATATTTACACCAGCCTTATGTATTTCATTTACAGCGTAATTCGGCACAGTTGATCCGTAATGTAACAGGTGAAATAAGTGTTTTTACAGGAGTAATTACTAGTTCATTGTTGTTGATTGGCGAACTCTTAGTACTAGTTGGAATTGTCTTTTTGTTGTTAATGATTGAGCCAATTGGCGCTTTGGTTTTATTTCTTATGTTCGGTGGAGCGGCTTGGAGCTTCCATCGAATAACTCGTGGATATATTTCTCGCTGGGGAGTTGCGCGTCAACATCATGATGGGTTACGAATACAACATCTTCAACAAGGCTTAGGCGGGGTAAAAGATGTTAAAATTTTGGGTCGCGAGAATAATTTTTTGACACAGTTTCAAATACATAATATTAAAAGCGCACAAATGTGGAAATTTCACACCATCCTCCAGAGCTATCCGCGTTTGATATTTGAACTTTTGGCTGTTGCCGGTTTAGCGACACTAATAATCAGTATGACTAGCCAGGGTAAAGATATATCAACCATTATGCCTACAGTAGGATTGTTCGCTGCAGCGGCTTTCCGGTTGATGCCTTCAGTGAGTAGAATACTTGGATCAGTTCAGACGCTGCGGTATAGTCTTCCTGTAGTTAGCCTTCTCGATGAAGAAATAACGCTAATTGCTCCTAAATCAATGGGTCAGTATACTGACGGTCTTGAAGTTTTCAAAAGTGAATTAAGTTTAATAAATATTAAATATTATTATCCTGGTACAGAAATTCCAGCACTTAATAATATTTCAATTAGCATACAAAAAGGTCAATCGATTGGTCTGATTGGAACAAGTGGCTCAGGTAAAAGTACTGTGGTTGATGTTATTTTAGGCTTGCTTTCACCTAATGAAGGATTTGTGAAAATTGATGGACATGATATTCAGTTGAGATTGCGTCAATGGCAGGGTCATATAGGTTATGTTCCTCAATTTATTTATCTCACTGATGATTCACTACGTCGCAATATAGCTTTCGGTTTAACCGAGGAGAAAATTGATGATATGGCAGTTAAACGTGCTATCAAAGCAGCGCAACTGGATGAATTTGTCCTTAGTTTGACTGATGCAGAAGAAACAATTGTAGGCGAGAGAGGTGTTCGTCTTTCTGGAGGGCAACGCCAGCGTATTGGTATAGCTCGGGCCTTGTATCATAATCCTGAAGTATTGGTGTTGGATGAAGCTACCAGTGCACTCGATTCTGAAACTGAAAAAGTTGTTATGCAAGCAGTTTCGGCGTTACATGGGCGAAAGACAGTTATTATTGTTGCGCATAGACTTTCCACTGTTAAACATTGTGATAAGCTATATCGGTTAGATCATGGCGTAATAGTAGAAGAGGGTACACCACAAGAATTACTTTAAATTACTAGCTGGAAAGAGGTTTTTTCTCTACATTAAAATAAATTAAGAGTGGATATAATTAAAAAAAGGTTAAAATTTTATGATTAATGTTACAAAACCTTATCTTCCTGATATTAAGAAGTACGAGCGATATATAGAGTCAATATATGAAAATAAATGGCTTACAAATCATGGGCCGCTAGAAAAAGAACTTACAACACGTTTGTCTGAATATCTTGGTGTTAAGAATCTTATTTTAGTGGCTAATGGGACATTAGCATTATCAGTTGCCTATAAATTACTTAACCTGAAGAAAAAGGCGATTACTACACCGTTTAGTTTTGTTGCAACAACTAGCTCACTGGTATGGGATAATATTAATCCTGTTTTTTCAGATATTGATTCAAAAACTTTTAATTTGAACCCTACGCTTATTGAAAAGTGTATTGAGTCAGATGTTGATGCGATTGTCCCGGTACATGTATTTGGCAATGCATGTGATATTGATAGCATCCAGCATATTGCAGACCGGAATAATTTGAGAGTTGTATACGATGCTTCACATACGTTCGGAGTTAAATATAAAAACAGGAGTATATTAAGCTATGGTGATGTTTCAACATTAAGCTTTCATGCGACAAAACTTTTTCATACTGTAGAAGGTGGTGCGTTGGTCGTAAACGATGACAAGCTTTATGATACAGCCAAAAATATTATAGACTTTGGATATGATAGCGCAGGTATGGTTTCAAATTTAGGTATAAATGCTAAGTTAAGTGAATTTCATGCAGCAATGGGATTGGCCGTTCTTGATGATATTGACAAGATATTAGAAAAAAGACAAATAATAGTGGAGCGTTATAATTTTTTGTTGACTGATTTATTTGAGTATCAAGAATATAATATAGATTGCACAAAAAATTATTCATACTTCCCTGTTCTTTTCAGAAGCGAAATGTGTCTAAAAAAATGTATGAGCCACCTAAACGATAATGGTATTTTTCCAAAAAGATATTTTACCCCATCCATAGATAGATTGCCGTATCTTGAGAATGATAGCTATGTACCTGTATCATGGGATATTTCAGGCAGGATATTATGCTTACCCTTGTATCCAGATTTAACAATCAGTGATGTAAATTTTATAGTTGATAAAATAAAGGAAGCGCTTAATTGAAAAAGATTTTAATTCGAGCTGATGGAAGTAAAGATATAGGAATGGGGCATCTTAGTCGATGCTGCCTGATTGCAAATTATCTGTTCGCTGAAAAAAATATTCAAAGTATTATTGTTATTCGAAATGATATAGCAGCAAAAAACTTTATTTCTAATAAATGTAAAGCGGTAATAATTCATTACATTGATAATAATTTACCACATAAAGATGAGTTGGCTTGTATCAGTGCTATTGTTAGTAAGGAAAGTATTCTATTGATATTGCTGGATTTATTAGAGACAAATCTTACAGATCAATATATAAGTGGTTTGTACGAAAATAACATACCTGTTTCAGCCATAATTGATGATAGTGAGCGTAGGATTATTGATGTTGACTTGATTTTAAATGGCAATCCTAATCAGGATAGGTTCGATTATGGTGAAGAAAGAGGGGAGTATTTACTTGGTGCTTCATATTTTATTATGGATCCATCTTATGCAGATAACTCTATAATAAGTAAAACGCCAGGTAGCCGAATATTATTAACTTTGGGCGGAAGTGACCATAATAATCTGATTTTTGGTGTTCTAGATGTGCTCGTGAATATTTCATCAGTGTCAGAAGTTGTAATATTGACGTCAAAATCTACAGGGTATTCTGACGAGTTGAGCAAGTTTGTGAATGACCAGTCTAAAAAAATCAGGCTTTATATTGATGTCCCTACATTGCAGCCATATTGGAGTGAATGTGATTTAGCAATAACCGCTGGAGGAAACACTCTTTTTGAGCGGATCGCATCTGGGGTTCCTGGTGCCAGCATATGTCAATTACCAAGACAGATGGAAATTGCTGATAAATTTGAGGTGATGGGTGTCAACAGAAATATCGGCTATGGTCCTGAAATTGAAAGTGATATTTTGATGAAATCAATTAATGATTTTATTACAGATGATTCCAGCCATCTTAAGCAGCAACAAAAGTGCCGTGAAATAATCACAGGCAGTGGTATTAAACTATTCTCAAATGAGTTAATTAAATTAGTAGGTGATAGCAATGAACTATAATGATCTCGTAAATAAAAAAAACCCAAGAGCAATTTTTATTGCAGAAGCAGGAATAAATCATGATGGTGACATTTCTAAAGCAAAAAAGATGATCGACGCTGCTGTTGAAGCCGGTGCAGACTATGTGAAATTCCAGTCATTTAAGGCAAAAAAGCTTGTAACACCGGACGCTCTAACCAGTAGCTATATAGATGAGGGCAGCCATAAAGGCGAATCATTTCAGGATCTATTGCAGCGACTTGAGCTTAATGAAGATGACCACCATGAGTTAAAAAAATATTGTGATAATAAAAATATAAAGTTTCTTAGCACAGCATTTGATGCGGAGTCGTTTGATTTTCTTATTTCATTGGGTATAGATATTGTAAAAGTGGCCTCTGGGGATGTTACAAACCTGCCGTTATTGAAACATATGGCAAAATCAGGTCTGCCTATGATTATGTCGACAGGTATGGCAACACTTGGAGAAATTGAAGAAGCTGTAAATGCAATCACATCAGAAGGTAATGATAAGATAGTTTTGTTACATTGTATTTCCTGGTATCCAGCAGAAATATCAACAACTAATTTACGTTTTATGGAAACATTAAAACATGCATTTCCTTTTCCGGTAGGTTATTCAGATCATACTTTAGGTATTAATATGAGTATTGCGGCACGCGCTCTTGGTGCAGTCTTATTAGAAAAGCATTTCACAATGGATAAAACAGAATTTGGTCCTGATCATGCAGCGTCAATTGAGCCTGATGAATTAAAGAGTCTGATTGAAGGGTTGAGAGAAGTTGAGGAAGGCTTAGGCTCAACGCAAAGAGTATTTTGTGATAAAGAAATTGGCCAGAGAAAAGTTCATCGCCGAAGTATTGTTGTTAAAAGTCGTATTGAAGCTGGTGAGGTATTAACAATTGATAATCTTATTATTAAGCGACCCGGTATAGGTATTAAGCCGAAGTATCTGGATGATATATTGGGTAAGAAGGTGAGAGTGGCATGTGATGCCGAAAGCTTGCTTTCGTGGAGTAATGTTGTCGAATAGTACATCAATTTCATTGGCTGATAAAAAAATCAAACTTGGCTTAATAGGGGCGAGGATTGATGGACAGGCTGGAGTAGTTCTAGATGTGTTGTCCCATTTTAAAAATATAGAAGTCGTAGCGTTCTTTGATAATACAGCGGAACTAAAAGGCTCGTATATTAATGGGATTCCGGTTGTGGGATGTATTGATTCGGCTAGCGAAGATAGTCTGGCTAATATTGATATGTTTCATATTTCTATTGGTGATAATAGAGCGCGTCTAGAATTATATCGTAAGTTAAAAAAACGAAGATTCAGCCTCCTAACGATTATCCACCCAACCGCTGTGGTCAGTAAAACAGCCAAAATATATGAAGGTTGCTTTATTGGTGCTCAGGCAGTGGTCCAAAATAATTCAATTGTATCGAATGTTTCTCTTATAAATACAGCAGCGGTAATTGAGCATGACAATGAGATTGGAGAGGCTGTGCATGTTGCCCCAAGAGCGTGCACGGCAGGAAGAGTAAAAATTGGCAACATGTCTTTCATTGGTATTGGAGCAGTAATTATACCGGATGTCGTTATAGGGGAATTGTCCTTTATTGCAGCCGGTGCGGTTATTACAAAAGATGTATCAGACCAAATAATGATGATGGGTTACAGTGCAAAAGTGCATAAGACAAATATTTATACTGAAATAAACGAAGATCTATAATTATGTTAGCTATTATACCTGCAAGAGGTGGTTCAAAAGGATTGCCCGGGAAAAATATAAAAAATTTAGCGGGGAAGTCTCTTATTTGTCACACGATTGATGAGGCAAAAAAGTCTAAGTATATTGATAAAGTTGTTGTATCTACAGATGATGAAAGTATTGCTCATGCAGCTATCGAGTGTGGTGCTGAATGCCCATTTCTTCGTCCAGAGCACCTAGCTTCTGATGATGCATTGGTTAATGATACTTATATATACATGCTGGAGAAATTGTCTACTGAATATGAAATTGATATCCCTGAGTTTATGGTGCTGCAACCAACCTCACCGTTACGAACGGTGAATGATATTGATGGTGCAATTGAGCTGTTTAGGGAGAAAAATGCAGATTCGGTAATTTCTTATACTGAAGAAATTCACCCTGTTTCCTGGCATAAATTTCTGGATGAGAATTTACATTTTATTGATATTTTTGATCAAAAAATGGCAAATAGGCAAGAGCTTCGAAAATCTTATTATCCAAATGGTGCAATTTATATATTCAAAAAAGAGATAATTTTTCAAGAAAAGTGGTATACAGACAAATCCTTTGCTTATCTAATGCCAAGACTCAGGTCAGTTGATATAGATACAATTGATGATTTTATGTATGCAGAATATTTGCTTGATATCCAGTCATGAAATTAATGGGGGGGTGACAATCTTAATTCTTGTGTAGTTTGTTATAAGTGAATTTAATTGTTACGGATATAAATTATGGTTAAAAAATATTTAACGTTGTACTATAAAAAGGCAGTTAGTAGTATTAGTGGAGAGTCGTTTACTAACGATCAAACAATGACAAATCTAAAAAAGCTAGCCAAAAGTGTCAATTCCTACATTATAAATAAACAGATTCACGCAAATATAAAGGTGTTGGTTCCGACATCTTTTAATGCAGGGAAAGATTGGTGGGTTCATGATGGGATTATAACTGCGGCATTGCGTATACGAGGAGCTGAAATAATTCCAGTAATTTGTGATAGGGTTCAGTCAGATGAGTGCATGTTTTCTAGTGGTGAATGGCAAGATTCGAGAAGTCAAAATTTCCATAATATTCGTGACAAAATTTGCGATGACTGTCAGCAACGGTCTCATGAAATGTGGGATATATGGGGGCTTAATCCAGTTCAACTGAAATCTTTTATTACTAGAGAAGAAATTTTAAGGATAAATGATTCAGTTTCTGAATTGATGAAAGGTGACTGGAGGAATGCAACTATTGAGAACTATGCCGCGGGGTATAACGCATGGAAAGCAACTGTTAATAATGATTTACAATTTGATATTACTGATGATTGGAAAGAACGTGCACTTTTACTTTCTTCTCAACACCTTCAATCCGTGCAGTATACAGGCGAGCTTAGCTTCCAATTATAAGTTTTATTTAATTTGATATGAATCTAAAAATATTTTGGAATCAGTTGTCTAAACGTCGACATAAACAACTTTATTTACTCCTTATGTTAATGATACTTGCATCTTTAGTAGAAGTTGTTAGTATTGGAGCAATATTGCCATTTTTAGGGGTTCTTACCTCACCGGAACAAGTATTTCAGTATCCGCTTTTACAGCCAATTATTCAAGCCATTGGAATTCCTAATTCAGCACATTTATTATTTCCAGTAACTATTTTATTTATTGCTGCAATACTTATTGCAGGATCTGTACGTCTTCTATTGTTATATGTAATAACAAAACTATCATATGCAATAGGAGCAGATTTAAGTATAAATATATATCGTAAAACTCTTTATCAAGAGTATTCAGTCCATATATTACGCAATAGTAGCGAAGTTATTAACGGCATTACTTTAAAAACAAATATGGTAATTAATGGAATAGTTAGACCATCTCTGGTTTTTATAAGTTCAGTAATTTTCATAATAGCTATTTTTTTGGCATTATTTGCTATTGAGCCTAAAGTTGCATCATTTGCCACTATCGGGCTTGGCTTTATTTATTTAGCAGTTATTTGGTTTACAAGGCAAAAAGTTAAAGAAAATAGCTCTTGCATTGCCAAGCAATCTACGCAAATAGTAAAAGCCCTTCAGGAGGGATTGGGTGGTATTCGTGACGTACTTATCGGTAATACACAAAAATTTTATTGTAAGCTTTATCAAAATGCAGATCTTCCATTTAGACATGCATCGGCTAGTAATGCATTTGTTAATGGAGCTCCTCGTTATGTTATAGAATCATTTGGGATGGTGTTAATTGTAATATTGGCCTATAGTATGAGTTTAAGAGAGGGTGGTCTTGCTACTGTAGTGCCAATTTTGGGAGGATTGGCGCTTGGAGCGCAAAGACTATTACCAGCATTGCAGCAAGCTTATGGTGCATATAATCGCATGAAGGGCTCGCATTCGTCCTTTGAAGATATTTTAAATTTATTGACACAGCCACTCCCTGATTATCTGGATCAGCCCCCATTAGATCCAATCACTTTTAAAAAAGAGATTAAAATTAACAATCTTAGTTTTTGTTATACGGCACAGGGATTACCGGTAATCAAAAATATTAATCTTACATTTCCCAAGGGTTCAAAAATAGGATTTATAGGGGAAACTGGTAGTGGAAAAAGTACCTTGATAGATATTATCATGTGCTTGTTGTCGCCAACTGAAGGAGAATTGCTGGTTGATGGTCAAAAAATAACCGTAAAAAATAAAATATTATGGCAAGCTAATATTGCGCATGTTCCACAGAGTATTTATCTTACAGATGGTACTATAGAGGAAAATATTGCTTTTGGAGTATCAAAAGATAAAATTAATCATAAACAAGTGAAAAAAGCAGCGCAACAGGCTCAAATTGCACAACTTATTGAGGGTTGGCAAGAGGGGTATCAAACCCCTGTAGGTGAGCGAGGAGTTAAACTTTCAGGAGGGCAGCGCCAAAGGATTGGTATTGCTAGAGCGTTTTATCAACAGGCAAGCGTATTAATTTTTGATGAGGCAACTAGCGCATTAGATTTAAAAACAGAATTGGCGATAATGGAAGCAATTGAAGATTTGAAAGATGATTTGACAATATTAATTATTGCTCACAGAGTGTCTACCCTTGAAGGTTGTGACATGATAGTAAAATTAGATAAAAATAATATTGTAACTACTGGTAGTTACCAAGAAATGATTAATATATAAGATTAATTTTAATCATTAGGGCGGCCAACTTGATTTGCTTTTTAATTAAAATTTTAGTGCCCAATGTAAGCTAAGAATGGTTAAATACAATCTAAATTTATAATTACAATGCCATGAAATTTAATAAAGAAATTCATATTGAAGGAAGATTAATATCTCAAAGTTCACCCACTTTTGTGATTGCTGAGGCTGGAGTAAATTATGGTGGAAATATGTTTTTTGTTAAAAAATTGATAGATTATACTCCTAGTCATAAAATTTCAGAAGATATAAGTATGAAAATTAGAGGGTATTATTGATATGAATGTAAAAATTGGTTCTCGCACTATTGGTGACGGTCAGCGGTGTTTTATAATTGCAGAAGCAGGTGTGAATCACAATGGTGATATTGAACTTGCTAAGCAACTTATAATTAAAGCCAAAGAAGCTGGGGCTGATTGTGTGAAATTTCAGACATTTAAAGCTGAAAGAGTCGTTACAAGTAATGCACCGAAGGCTAATTATCAATTGGAAACTACTGATGCTCTTGAAACCCAAATCGATATGCTTCGTCAGTTAGAGCTTCCTATGGACAACTATAGGGAATTAATTGAGCTATGTGAAGAGTTGAATATAATTTTTATGTCTACTCCATACAACGTTGAAGATGTTGATTTTCTAGAGGAAATTGGAGTTCAGTCTTTTAAACTAGCATCACTGAGTATAGCTGAACCTACATTTCTTCAATATGTAGCCCTTAAAAATAAGCCAATGATTATTTCTACCGGAATGGCTACTTTAAATGAAGTTCGAGAAGGTATTGTAGCAACAAAAGAATGTGGCAATAATGATTTAATAATTTTGCAATGTACTACTAATTATCCTACCGCATTGGATGATGTCAATTTACGCGCAATGATTACAATGCGTGAAGAGTTCGAACACCTGGTGGGCTACTCTGATCATACGCAAAGTGATATTGCTTGCTTGGCAGCAGTTTCTATGGGAGCATGTGTAATAGAAAAGCACTTTACTCTTGATAAGTCATTACCAGGCCCAGATCAATCATCATCTTATGAACCGATAGAATTTAAACGCCTGGTACAAAGTATTCGTGATGTCGAAACAGTTTTAGGTTGCGAAGAAAAAAAACCATTGATAATTAAAATAACATCCATAATTGCACATTGACTATGAAAATTTTATGGATTGATCTACTATGCTTCAGCTCAATAATAAAGTCTTTTAACGGCGTTTATAAAAATTCTGAGAAAATATGCTATTTAAATATACATAAGTTCATTAAACCATTTGTTGGTTTTTTGTCTTTTCTGCTTAAAAAACCAATTATTCAAGTTGACAATGTAATCCTTTCAGAGAAAAAAATTGGCGCATATTCTGCTTATGAGGTTATTCAAAATCGACTTTCATTGTATTTGTCAACCTGGGTTGACAGTAAAGATGTAAATGATAGGGTAAATATTTTTACTAATTTGAATAAATTTTCTTCTATAAAATATCGTGAACATATCAAGGAATCAGCATATTATATTATGTATAAGCCTGTTGAAATGCGGGTATTGTCACAGGTTTATTCAGAGAATAGCAATAATATATTTCTCTTGAAATCTAGTCCTTTAAATTCTATTATTAGGGAAATATATAATAGTTGTGACATTAAATTTTATACATCTTTTTTGACATCAGATCTGTTAGTCGATAAACGTAGTAATTATTTATATGATAAATTTACAAGTAAACAATACTATAGTAGCTTAAGCATTTTATTTTTTAAACAATTTTTAAAATGGATTGTATCTTGTATTAGTGGCCTGGTGTTTGTTTCAAGAAAACAGAGTAAAAATAAATATATTGGTGTTGAGTTATTACAACATAGGATTTCTAAAAATGAGATAAATGATCTCTACTGGTTGAAGGATTCCAATATCAACCCCAAGAGTGTGAAAGCATTGTGTTCTGTAAATTATGATCAGAAATCATTAGAAGAGCTTTCTAATTTCGGTGTTGAAATTTTTATGATGGCTAATAAGTTAATAATTAATCCAAAATATCTTTTTTCTTCTAGTCGAAAATTCTATCAAATAGTTTCAGTCAGTCCAAGGTATTTGATTAACACCGTAGACAGCATATTCAGAATGATGTCATTTATTTTCTTAAATAATTATCAAGGGTGGCTTAAGATTCAGAGCGAAACATATACATTGAGAGGTAAATACTGGGAAGATATTTATAAAAACCTGAATATTTCAATACTTTGGAGTATGTCTGATATAGATTCAGAAAAAATGATAAAATCCCAGTCGGTAAATATTGTTGATGGGCTTTTTGTTGGCTCCCATTGGAGTAATTATCCAATATATTCGGTTATTAATCAGAATTGTTATGATGTTGCTTTTACATGGAGTAAATATTTTTCTGATAATTTTTTTTCACATTATAAATCTTTGTGTTGCTTTGAAGTTGGCTACCCGCTGGATTTTTATTTTGAAAGGTATATCGATAGTGCAAAAAGAATAAAAAAAGAATTTCCCGGTAAATTCATTATCTCTTTTCATGATAATATAGTATTTAATGATATCGCATATTCATTAAATATGCAGCTATTGATGCATAATATGTTTATTAATATTATTAATCAACACGATAATGTTTTGCTATTTTTAAAGCCAAAACGTAAGCATACTCTTGACAAGATTGTTTCTGAGTTGCCAGAGCTTAAGTATTTGATTAATGCTGGAAGAATTAAAGTGTTTGCCGGATCGACGAATAGAAGTAAAGCTGTTCCTGCAGAAATAGGCATGGCTAGTGATTTGGCTATTGGTTTGGGTATTAGTACGGCTGTGGCAGAGTGTTGCTTCTCTGGTGTTGTTAGCTTTCATGCAGATTTAACTAAATTTTCTGATAATAAATTTGGAAACCATGGCCTGAACAAGGTTGTTTTTAGAAATGTTAACGATTTAGAAAATGCAGTATTAGACCAGATAAATAATCGTGGAATAGATATAGATGAATGTAAAAAATATCATAGGATACTAGATTCATTTCAAGACGGCTGTTCTTACAAAAGAACTGGGCATATTTTAAGTAAATTGCAGGGTACTACCTATTCTCAATTTAAAGAAGGTAATTTAAATCATAAGTTAAAAGAGGAGCTGGATGAATTTACCTGTTAATAAATAATTAACAGTGAGATTACTGATCCATTATGGCAACCAAACTAGTATTTATTGAGTTAATTGAAGAAATTCAATATTTAGAATATCTGCATAATGATGAGATAATTGTCGTTACAACAGATCCTGTGGTTGAATTAGAGTTACAAAAACGAGGTATCGACTGTAGAAATACGATTGATATATTTGGCAAGGATGGACATGAAGAGGTTAGTAACGCCGTAACTTCTGTTGTGAAGGTTATTCGTCCACTTTTAAAAGGGCTTTCTCATCGTGAAGTCACACACGCCTTTGAAAGGACAGCAGTATTTTATTTAAGATTTTTGTTAAATTACATTTTTTCACAGATCTATCTTATTCATAGAGCGGTAAATACAATTTCATTCGATGAGGTGGTTGTATTGCCTTCTGTTTCAATTAGTCAATTTAAAGTCTCAGTGAAACATGACATTCCGTTATTGGGCATGCTACTTGCCGCTTATGGATCTAAATATCAACTAAAATTATGTTATCCGTTGGGTGGGAGTAAACACAGATCACTTCGAGTAAAAAACGGCCTGCCTAATTGGTCTAAAAGTAGCGCATTCTTTCTAATGATCATTCTATATCGTTTTGTTTCAGGTAAATACAAGACGGTGATAGTGCCGGATGAGTCCTATGGCATGCCATCATTTCTGAATACTGTGTCACAAGATGTCAAACAAATGCTGCCAGTTTATCTTTCTAGTAGCAGTAAAACCTTTAAAGAAAGAGTGAATGATATGTTGCATGGTCGGTCTTTTTCATTTTTTAGTCTTCCGGAAATGAAAGGAAAAGAAGTGAATAGCCAATATGACGACCAATGGATGCATTGCTTACGTAAGATAAAAAAAACGACATTAATACATCCATCAAGGTTTCAATTTTGTGGTGTCAATGTCACGGATCTTGTCATCGAATACATATCTAATGGATTGACTAGAGAAATGAGGCAATTAAACGGGAGGATTGGTGCCTTATACCGTATTTTTGAAGCCAGCACTCCAAATGCTGTCTTTTCTCAGCATGCAGTAGGGGTTTCTTATGCTCTTGGTGAGATCTGCAGAAATCATAAAATTCCTGGAATGTTGATTACGCATGGTTCACATGTACCACACACACAAGAAATTGCTAAAAAAGAGTGGAGTGTGCATGCAAGAACATTGCTTACAACTCATTATCCGTATGTTGCAGTTCAAACCCCGTGGGCAGATCGGTTTTTAAGAAGCCAAACTGGATTTATTTCTAAACCAATCCCAACAGGACCATTATTGTTTGCACAGAAGTCACAGTTGGATGAGCCGCGTGAATTGCTAAGACAGAAGGTCTATGTAAGAAATGCAAATGAGAAAATCATATTGCATGCCGGATCCCCTAAGCATTGGCGTTCATTTCGCCCATGGGTGTATGAGACTCTGGATGAGTATGTTCGAAATATAAACCAACTGATTGTTGCGGTTCAAGAAGTGCCTGAAGTTCATCTTGCAATTAGATACAGGCCAATGCGTGATCTATCCACAGAGAGATTTAAAAGTCTTCTTTTGAAATCAAACTGTTATAAGGTTTATGATAAAGGTAGTTTTGATGAGTACTTGTTAGCGGCAGACATGTTAGTTAGTTATTCATCAACAACTATAGAAGAAGCATTGCAAAATAGAATTCCAGTGTTACAGTATGACCCCGATGCCAAATATTGGCATATACCTATCCACGATTATTTTGGTAAGAGTCAGAGGCACACTAAAGTTGTGCAATGTGCCAGTACACATGCCGATCTATTAAAGATTCTTATAGAGCTGGTTAATGCAAACTCAGATGATATTAAGTCAACTGATTGGAATGATCACTCCATGAGGAGTGATAAATCTTCATGGATTCATGAGATGTTTGATTCATAACATGACTCAGATTCTTGAAAATATATATATTTGATACTAATTTTATTAGATCAAGACAACTTAATTATTTTTAAAAATCTATTTAAGTGTTGATATTTAACCGCTATCAGAGTTAGAATTTTATAGTTACTCGTATTTCAATCAAATCCATTAGTGGAGTGGATGAAAGTTATTTTGGTATACGGCGCATTCGCAGAAAATATAGCTGTGGAGCAAAAGGTAAGGCAGTGGTGTTCAACTGGGTGATTAGGCGGATACAGAAATAGTCCAAAAACACAAGAGTACCACCCTACAAAGGATTGTCAAGGGTATGAAGGTGCTTATAATGCTATTCAATCTAATGGTCGGCTTGTGTATAATTAATTTGTAAATTTTATTTATAAGAAACATTTTATAGCACATCATGTGCAAGAATAATTTTGTCAAAAGTAATCCCATATTAATAGTGTTAAATTATTTATATGTCTGCATCATTATCATTAAAGTGTAAGGAGTTATAATGCATATATTGAACATAGTTGTTGTAGGTACAGGAATGTTTTCTACAGGCAGAGGAACTTCTGGTTTTGGAACGATTTTACCGGCAATTGGCGAGTGGAAGCGTGACGGGGAAAGTATTGGAAGCGTGACGTTTGTTGGGACCAACGGCAAGCACTCTTCTAAAGCAAAAGAAAAGTTCAAGCAGTTGGCGTTAGAAACAGGAGTTTCACTTGATATTACTGTTCTTCCGATAGGAGGTGTGTTAGATCCAGAGGCGTATAAAAAAGTGATCGCAGAGGTGCCCAGACCTGCATGTGCAATTGTTGTTGTACCGGACCATCTTCACTTTAAGGTACTCAAAGACTGTTTGGAAGAAGGCTTGCCTGTGCTTGTGGTTAAGCCTCTTGCGCCTACAGTGTCCGAAGCAAAAGAACTGATTCGTATTGCTCAAGATAAAAAACTCTATGCTGCAGTTGAATTCCATAAGCGATGGGATAAGGCAAACTTAATGATTAGGGATGCCATGACTCAAAATAAAATTGGTGATCCGCTTTATATATTGGTAGAGTATAGTCAGAGAAAATCAATACCAACGGAGGTTTTTAAGGCATGGAGCTCTCAATCAAGTATTCTTCAGTACCTTGGGATACATTATATTGATATTGTTTTGTTTTATACAAATGCAACCCCAATACGCGTAATGGCGACTGGCCAAAAAAACTGGCTTATCAAGCAAGGTATTGATACTTGGGATGCAATACAGTGTGTGATCGAATGGAGACTTCCTTCAGGCGCTAGGTTTGTCCAGACAGTACTGACAAATTGGATTGACCCGGAAACAACTTCTGCCATGTCTGACCAGAAAATAAAAATTATTGGCACAAAAGGGCGCTTTGAATCAGATCAGAAGGAAAGAGGGCAAAAAATAGTAGTCGATGACTCTGGGATTGAAGAGCCCAATCCTGATTTTTGCATGGTTTATGGTGACCGCCAAGGTGGTAAACAGTGGAAAGGTTATGGTATCGATAGTATAACAACCTTCTTAAATGATGTTGTTGATATAAATAATAGCAATATTACGCTAGAACAATTACAAGAGATACGGCCAGTATTCACAGTTGGTCTGGTTAGCACAGCAGTCGTTGAAGCGGCACACTTAAGTCTTGAGCAGGATAGTATTTGGATACCGGTAGATAATTCAGGCACCCAAACTTGATGGAAGGTTAAATAAAATTACATTCATTTTTATAAGTCTTAAATTTGTATATTAATTACAATTTAAATCACACTTAATTTACGAATTAAAAAACTATTCAAGGTATAATTCATAGAGAATAGTTATTTGTATTTGTCACTACATTATCGGCTATTATGATTAGTGGAGTTCATGCACCTATAATATCAAATTGACATACAATGATTATTGAAAATACTTTAGCTCAAGTTTTCTTAAGAACTGAAGTTTACGTTATGAAATAACTTGTTATTTTAGTTTGGCAGTATTTTTTTTAAATCAGGTATTTTGATTACACTCTAGTAATGATATACGGTAAATAATTAAAGGATAATAATTAGAAATTATGGATTGTGGATGCACTTTGCAAAATTTTTCTGAAGATGGTGGATATCTTGTGTGTACTGATGCTGTATGCAAAAAACATGTTGAAGGGTGTAAGTATGCAATTAATACTATTGAGAAAGGTCATTATATATATAAAAGTGGCATCCCTATAGCAGAAACTATCCGGTGTATCGCGCCCGGAGAATGGATTAATAGTGACAATACCAAGCCACTACGTTATGAAAATAAAACCATAGAGCTTGATGCGGTAACAAGGATTAAGATCGATCATGAGAATGATAGTTTTATGGGGTATAAAAACCCTCATGGTGGAGTGGCAACAAGAAAAAAAATTCTGATAATAGGAACAGTTTGTTGCGTTAATCAGACAATTAGACGGCTTAATAAATTCTTGGTAAAAAAACTGAATAATTTAGGTGATTTAGAGATATTACCGCTTACACATTTGAGTGGTTGCGGGCATGTTGCTGGTGGTATTGATGTAGAAACTTTAGGAAGGTTGATTGATGGACACATCAGAAATCCAAATTGTTTTGGTGCGGTTGTTATTGGACTTGGATGTGAAGATATACAATACAATAGTGTTTATACAAGTAGTGATAAAATCATACATTTATCAAATCGTCAGTCTTTTGAATCAGAAAAAGAAGAGTTTAATAAAATATATAAAGTTGTGCGCGATAAGGTTAGTGAAGTTGTGGCCATACAACGCACTTCATTTGATATAGAAAATTTAGTTATTGGTTTACAGTGCGGTGGTTCAGATGGCTTATCAGGAGTTACTGCAAACCCTTTATTAGGAAGTCTTACGGATGTTGTCTGTGAGAATGGTGGGAGTGCAATATTGTCAGAGACTCCTGAGCTTTCAGGGTGTCGAGAATGGTGTATAAAAAGAACAGCTACAGATGCAAGGTCTAAGTTTTCTGAGATATTTTCATATTGGGATAGTGAATGCTCAGATCACGAATCAAATCCAGCTCCAGGAAATTTGCAAGGAGGGATTCTTAATGTTTTTGAAAAATCTTTGGGCGCAGTACTGAAGGGTGGACGGGGGAAGATCTCAGATGTGATATCGTATGGTGACCCTATAAGGCATAGCGGACTAACATTTATGGATAGCCCAGGGTATGATCCTTGCTCAATTACGGGTCAGGTTTCAGCAGGAGCAAATGTCATTATATTTACGACTGGTAGAGGGAGTAATTATGATAATGGCCTTGTTCCTGTTATAAAGATTTCATCAAACAAGGCTACATATGAGAGTGGAAATGAGTATATTGATTTTGATGCTTCAGATTATATGAATATACCAAAAAGAGAAAATTTGTTATCCAATCTAATGGCTATTGTTCTGAAAACTTGCTCAGGAGAGCTCCGAACAAAGTCTGAGATTCTAGGTGTTGAGGATGTGGTATTTGTGCCATGGCAACGTGGGACGACAGTATAATGAGTAATTAGGTAAATGATAGAAAAAATTAGCATTGTTATCCGAGCGAAAGATGAAGATGAGTGGATTGGCACATGCCTACTTTCGATTTCACAGCAAAAAATACCATTTAAGCTTGAGGTTATACTAGTAGATAGTGGCAGCATTGACGAAACTATAAGCATTGCAAATAAATTCGGCGTACAATTAATAAATTATGGTGATGAGGTCTTTAATTATAGCAAAGCGCTCAACAAGGGGTTTGAAGCTGCGACCGGTGACATAATCGTATGCCTGTCCGCACATTGTATTCCAGTGAATAGAAACTGGTTGAGTGAGCTTGTTAAGCCATTTAATGATATTAATATTGTAGCTAGTTATGGTAGGCAGTTGCCAACATTGTCAAGCGAGCCTATTGATAGAAGAGATTTGTTGACAGTATTTGGGGTTGAGGATAGGCATCAAGCAGAAGATTTCTTTTTTCATAACGCGAATTCCGCCATCAGAAAAACGACGTGGAATGTATATCAATTTGATGAAAATATACACGGGCTAGAAGATAGGTTTTGGGCAAAAGAAATTCTTTCTGCAGATTGTGGCATTATTGCATATTGCTCTAGAGCGTCAGTGTATCATCAGCATGGTTTAAATCAGAGTAATGATCCTGATAGGGTCGTGCGCATAGTGAAGTTATTAGATGTTTTGTTTGATGATGAGAATTAAATTCCATACACAAAGCTCAATCTTTTACCTTTAGGCGAATAGATTTATCTATGATACTTTTAGGTAGAAAAGGAGTATGAGAAATGGAATGTTGTTATGGGAGTTCTACAATCTACAATATAGAGTAGCCTTTGCGTGAGTAAGCACTCCTTCCAGATTGAGAGAAGGATTAAGGGCTGTTTTCAAACAAATTATTTGAAGAGTTTTTAAATCTAAAGAAATGTTACTGGGAAATATGAAATTTTTAGCCTACAATTTGGAGTCTTATATTGAGTCACAAAAAAAGATGACTCTGAAGTTTAGCTTGGCTGATATACATCGTTCATCTAATACGTACCCCGGACTTTTAGTTCGATACACTAAGCCGATAGCTTTAGCTGGTGGTTGATAAGTTAATGATGATTATTAATTATGAATGATATTGTAGCAATGATTCCAGTTAGAAAAGGATCGCAAAGACTGAAAAAGAAAAACTATTTAGATTTTGGAGGTGTATCCATACTGGAAAATATGGTCTCAAAATGTGTTGAGTCAGGTGTGTTTGATGCAATTTATTTAAACACAGATGATTATGCTCTTGAGTCTATAGCGGAAAAATATAATATTAACTTTTTGCTAAGAGGGGCTGAATTGGCGGATTCTAACGCTACAAGCGATAAAGTTGTCTATGATTTTATTAAGCGCGTTCCATGCAATAAAGTTGTATGGGTTAATACGGCATCCCCGTTGCAAACGGTAAAAGATATTGAAAAGTCAGTAATACAATTTTTAGAATGTCATTCTAAATCATTTGTTGCAGTTAATGCAATACGTACGCATTGTGTTATGAATAATGAGCCCATGAATTTTAAATATACTGATCCATTTGCAAAAACTCAGGATATTGCACCTATTTTGAAGTTTGTGTATTCAACAATGGGATGGGATGCGCATTACTTTAGAAGGAAATGGGAGCAAGGGTATTGCGGTTTATTTGATGAGAAATGTAAATTTATTGAAGTTAGTGATCTTGCAGGAATTTTACTTAAAACAGACCTTGATTATCAATTGGTTAATGCGATACGGAAAGGGAGAAGCGAGTAAGAAGAATGCTTGTCTTTGGTGTTGAGGTATATAGAAATCAAGAGGATATAAAAAAATCGATTTATTTTTTTCGGCTATATATTAAGAAAACTGAAGTGTGGTAGCTATTAAAGCAGTATTATTTGATGTGTGTATTTTTACCACCCCCCATGTAAGATTTTTTGAGAAAGCGGCCATTCGAATGATTGTACAATTGATTGGTAATTTGAATAGAGTGCCTTGAAAAGGCTTGCATTAAGAGCGTCTCTTTACTATAGCTTTCTAAGTAGCATTAAAAGATTAAATTCAGGAATTATTTACAAGAGGTACAAGCAAGTGATTACATTGATTAGAGATGTTGATAAAAATAGAGAAATTATATATGAAGATTTATTGATTGGAAAAAGTGGTAAATATCTTTATAATTCATCTGAATTTGAGTCCATGATTAAAGATAAAAGAGTGTATGCGCGTAATAATCTTAAGAAAGGTCATTTACTTGAATTTGTTGATTTAGTTGTGAAGTAAATTATAGCTGAAACTCACTAAAGATTCCAGATGCTCCCATGTTCAAATGTATTAAAGGGTAAGATGATACCACCTGACCCTAAGACTACATTGGTTTTACTAACTATTGAAGAATGAAAGTGACACTATCCCTATATTAATTGCAGCCTTCCAGAACTATTGTTGTGCTAGCAAAATTTAGCTACACAGTGGATACGTTATATAAAAACAAACAACCTTATAATTACCTTGAGTAAGGTCAGTAAACGCTCTCGGAATGTAATTAGTAGAATTACGCGCAGAAGACTACCGGAGACTATCTAAAACAGTGTTGGCTCTATTTTGGCAGGCGTTAGAAGTGAAATATTATAAATGAACAATTGTATAGCTAGAGTTACCTATCAAAAATTAACATTGGCATTACTTGTGTTTTTTCCTCAAAAAGGTCTTATCTCCCTTGTTGTGTGGTCTCTTTTTGATTTAGATGTGAGTGCTTACACTGGTATTGTCTATTTATTGGTAACCGGCGCCTTTCTTTTTCTAACCCTCTTGTGCAGTGGGATTCCTGTTAAAAACAAACAAGCAATGTTATTTATCATTATGACTTTTATAGGTGTTAATTTTTCAATTTTAAAGATGGATACCCTTTTTTTTAGTTATGTTATATTGCTCTTTGCATTGCCGATTGTTTTGTCATGGGTGAAAGATGTTGACGATCAGTTTATTATTCATCTCCTTGAAATATTCTTCAAGGTCACTGTGGTATTTATTCT
>Ga0233442_1001088_pt1 | contig 22222 bp, 20 predicted proteins | sample SI_123_September_3_FD_182789 | JGI IMG/M metagenome (GOLD analysis project Ga0233442, IMG submission 182789) | Seawater microbial communities from Saanich Inlet, British Columbia, Canada - SI_123_September2016_150_MG | ecosystem: Environmental > Aquatic > Marine > Inlet | place: Canada: British... | reverse complement strand
GATGATTGGTTTGGGAATACTCGTTTGGACGACAGCGAATATGAGTTAATTGTACTGGCTAATTATGGTGGTCATAAAATGGGTATTATTGTCAAAGAAGTAGCTAGTATTATTACTATTGAAGCCAGTAAAATGAGTGATAACTCATTAAACAATGAAAAAACAACTTTTATTACTAAAGTGTTAATTGAGTCTGAAGAGCAGATGTGTACCATCTATGATGGAGACAAGATGTTACTTGATATTTTTGATAAAATTGAAGAACAGAGTCTTCACATTTACAGTGCCCAAGATCGTTTACTACTTAGTAAAAAAACTATTTATTTTGCAGATGACAGTAAATTTGTGAGAAACATTGTTGAAAAACTTTTTAGTAGTTTAGAAGTCAATTACAAAATATTTAATGATGGGCTTTTTCTAGTTGAATACCTTAAATCACATCCTAATGCAGAGGTTGATCTTTTTATCACGGATTTAGAGATGCCTAAAATGGGAGGACGTGAAGTTATTACTGCAATTAGAGAAGATCAATTCTATACAAATACTCCTATTTTAGTACATACTAATATGTCAAACAGTGTTATGAACTCCGAACTTATAAAAATTGGGGCTAATGATATTATTGCAAAAATCAATTTAATTAAACTTGGTAAAGCCATTATTGGAGCAGTTTTATAATGAGTATGATAAATATAAGTGACAAAGAGTATCAAAAGTTTACTCAACTAATTTTCGAAGAGATCGGTATTACGCTAAATGAGCATAAAAAAACTTTAATCGAGTCTCGTTTTTATAAACGAATTTTACACTACAAAGTTAGTTCTTTTGAGGAATACTACGAAATCTGTCTCAATGATACACATGAGAAAATAGAAATGTTAAACCTTATAACTACTAATGAGACCTACTTTTTTAGAGAGCAAGATCATTTTGATTTTTTAAAAAAATATCTTATGGAATATAATGAGAACACTAAATTAAGAATTTGGAGTGCTGCATCTTCAGTTGGTGCAGAAGCATATTCAATTGCTATGGTTTGTGATAATTTACTACCTTCAAATATGTGGGAAGTTCTGGGTAGTGATATCAACTCACATGTCATTAAAAAAGCGCGTATGGGACTATACCCCTTAACATGGAGTGAAAAAATTTCTGATGAATATCGTCATAAATATTGTCTAAAAGGTAAAGGAAAGTACGAAGGTCAATTTTTAATTGATAGACAATTGGCAAAAAATGTTCGTTTTCAAAGTAATAACTTATTAGAACAAAATATCTCTTTTGGTCATTTTAATATTGTTTTTCTGCGAAATGTACTTATCTATTTTAATACTCAGACACGGGTACAAGTTATTAAAAATATTATTAGCAATATGAAAAAAGGTTCTATTTTTATTATTAGTCAAACTGAAAATCTTAATGGATTAGATCTTGATGAACTTGAACAAATTCAAGCTTCTGTATTTAGAGTTAAATAGCTATGAATGAACAAAATAAAAATCTAAAAATTATTGTTGTTTCAACTAAAGGTGGGGTAGGAAAAAGTACAATTTCTATGCAATTAGTAGCGCCTTATCTTTATCAAAAAAATGCAAACTGTTCAATAAAGTATTATGAGTGTGATGATACAAATAGAGATATCAATAGTTATGGGGCAACATCTATTATTCAGCGTTCACTTATTAGTACTGCCTCTCCAATGTTACGTGAAGAGCTTTTTAATGTCTGTTCTCAACCCGAATCACTCTGTATTGATATTGGAGGGAATAACACGGCTAAAATTATTTTAGATGCGCTTGATGAATCTGGTGCGATGCATTTTATTGACGTGGTGTTGATTCCAGCTTTAGATGGTGAACAAGATATGATTAATGCCATTGACACCTACAACTATGTTAAAAGTATCAATAAAAATATCAAAATTATTTTTGTACTTAACAAAGTAAAAGAACCTGCTTATGTTAAAGAACAATTTGATCATTTCTTTGGAGATTCACGAGGTGTTTTTAGTAATTTCTACTCAGCACATAACTATATTACTCAAGAAGAACTTGAATTATTTATTACGTTTTCACAAAATGATGTCATACGATTTTCACGCCGTTTTGGACTGAGTGTTTTTGAAATTGCTAAAATTAAAAAAGAGTATTTAGATGATATTTTACATAACTCAAATCCTAAAGTTGCCAGTTTTAAGCACTTTATGAGTCGTAGCACACAAAAGTATCATGATGATATTTTAGAAAAAAGCTTTACTATAATTGATAGAAAACTAGGAGTACCTCATGCATAATAACGACCATGATAAAAAACAAGAAGAACATTTAATTAGCGAAGAATTTTTAGATACTTATGAAGGCGAAGTTCTATTTTTATCACAAGACTTAGAAGAGATAGTTGAGCAGATGCAAAGTGATGATTTTTCACAAGAGACGCTTGAAATACTGCAACAAAAACTTGATGATGTTAGTGACGTATTTTTATCTTCAACCTACACACAGCATGTCTCTCCAATTTTTAAAGAGTTTGCTGAATATGTTGCACATATTGAAGTAGAAGATTTTTCAAAATTTTCTGATGCAAAAAACTATCTTTGTGAAATTGTTTCTGATGTTAATACTTACATTAACTTCTATTTTGTAGAGCGAACTTTTAGCGATGTTTACCTTTTTCAAGACTCATTAAAAAATTCTATAGAATTTTTAAAACGTGCTTACAGTTGTGATTTAGGTGAGTGTGAAGAAGATGATGGAAGTGAACTGGATTTCTTTTAATGACTAAAGTATTTGTAATTGATGACTCACTTACTGTTCGTAATGGATTTAGAACGTTAATCGAAAAAATTGATGATATAGAATTAATTGGTGAAGCTGCTAATCCTGTGGATGCTTTTGAGGTTTTTAAAAAAGTAGGGCTTCCCGATCTTTTCATTCTTGATATAGAAATGCCAAAAATGGATGGACTAACCTTTTTAAAACAGATAAATCGACAACGCCCTACTCCCGTTATTATCTGTTCTACTTTAGTAGGGAGTGGTTCACACACTCTAATTGACGCTTTACGCCTTGTTGCTTCAGAAATTATAGAAAAACCTAAACATAACGTTGACAAAATGTTTATAGACTACAAAGAGGAGTTAATCGCTAAAATTAGAGCGGTTACCCATGCAAATATCCACTTTAATAATACTATACGTACTCACAAAAAAGTTAAGAAAGTAAAACATAACTACCTACCAAGTCAAAAAATAATTGCTATTGGTTCTTCAACGGGGGGAATACAAGTTATTGAAGAGATTATTTCTCAACTTACTCCCTATCATGTTGCAATTTTGATTGTCCAGCATATTCCTAAAGGCTTCTCCGCATCACTAGCCAAACGTCTCAATGGAATCTCTAAACATAGCGTTGTTAAAGAGGCATCCAATGGTGAAACTATTTCAAATAATACTGTTTATATTGCTCCAGGTGGTCTACACATGGAAGTTGTAAAAAGTGGAATTCACTACTCTATACGACTAAAAGAGTTTCCAAAAGTTAATTCTCATCGACCTAGTGTTAATGTACTTTTTAATTCTGTTTGTAAAACATATAAATCTAATGCGACAGGTTTTGTACTAACAGGGATGGGTGATGATGGGGCAACGGGACTAAAGATGATGAAAGAGACAGGGGCAAAAACTTATGTACAAAATGAGAAAACGGCAACTGTATTTGGTATGCCAAAAGTTGCTTTTAATATGGGCGGTGCATTAAAAGCTCTCTCAATTTATGAAATTGTACAAACCATAAATCAAGAGTCTAAATTATAACTTTAAAAAGAGTGTAATAGAACCTTGTGTTGTTCCAAATTCAAAACTATAATAATCACTATATACAAATGTATCAACATCCATAATAGTCGGTGGTGTTAAATTTAACTTTGTGCTCTCTGCACTAAACTTTACTGCAATATTTCCAAGAACAACATTAACAAACTCTGCAATAATATCAATTACCATCTCATCAATAGCATCAAAATCCATTTTTAAAAATTTTGATGAGATAGCTAAAGAAACAGCATCATCAGGTTGTAATGCAAAATCAAGATGTATATCACCACGCATTTTTTGTAAAGCTATAATACCGTTATTGTTTTCTACTTTATTAACATTAGTAAGCTTGATATAGTCATGTACAACACGAGTGTATAGTTTTTGTAAAATTCCAATAGAATCTTTAATAACTCCATCTTTATCAATAGCTTCAATTTTATCATCAAGCTTCACAACTTCAAGTTTTTGTTCTTCTTCAAACTTTGCTAATGCTTCATCTAACTTCTCTTGAGTCAAAAAATTCTTTAAAATCAACACTTCACCAAAGAAGACTTTCTCTTTTTTTTGTAGTCCTAAAAGATCCATAATTTGAGGGTCTGTAAGTAAGCTCAACTCAATAGCAACTTCACCAAAACGTTTATCTAAACTTCTTTGTTTATCATTAATTTTATCAGCATCTTTTGCTGTTATTAACTGCTCTCTAACCGCAAGTTCACCTAAAGAAAGATTTTTACTGGTTTGATAATCTACCGCTTCAACTAATTCAAAATTACTTAAAATTCCATTATCTAAAAGGTAGTGTCCAAAAAATTTAATTGCCATTACATCATCTTCTTAACATGATTACAAAGTTCATCTTCATCAAAAGGTTTTTGTATAAAAGCAGTAGCGCCCAAAGAGATAGCTTCAGCAACTTTTTCTTCTGTTCCTAATGAACTTACCATAATTACAGAAGTATTTGGATTATTCTCTTTTATACCTCGTAGTGCTTCAATCCCATCTTTATTTGGCATTACAACATCTAAAAGTACTAAATCTGGTTCGAATTCTTTAGCCATCGCAATAGCTTCAACACCATCAAATGCATCTTGAAACTCTATGTCCGTAATTTCATTGGCAGTTAAAATCTTTTTGACTAAAAAATGTATCAATTTTGCATCATCGACTACTAATAATTTCATATCTATTTTCCTTATTTTTAAAATGTATCAAAATCGCGAAGATCGATACTATCATGAGATGTATTTTCTAAACTAATATCTTCTTTAATTTCAGGTTTAGACTCTAAAGTTGTATGTGGTTTAGCATCTTTTAAAACATATTCATTTTGTCCATTACTTCTTTTATGTGTACTACTGCTAACACCTGCTAATGTAAAAAAGCTCATCTGATCACTCTGATGTGATGCTTGAATACTTAACTGCTCTGATGCACTAAGTAACTCTTGAGAAGATGTAGCATTTAGTTGTGTTACCTTATCTAACTGATTCATTGCTTGAGTAATTTGAGCGATACCAATGTCTTGTTCTTTTGCTGCCGTTGCAATTTGTTTAATAAGTTTTGCTGTCTGTTCAATTTTTGGAACAACACTCTGAATCATTTCACCCGCTTCTACAGAGACTTTAACACTCTCATTAGTAATCTGGCTAATTTGAGTTGCTGCAACTTGTGAACGTTTTGCAAGCTTTCTAACTTCAGCAGCAACAACAGCGAAACCTTTACCATGTTGACCTGCACGAGCAGCTTCAATAGCAGCATTAAGAGCCAATAAGTTAGTTTGATACGCGATATCTTCAATAACTTGAATACGTTGTGAAATGGTCTGCATAGCATCAACTGTTTTACTTACCGCTTCAGCACCTTGAATTGAAAGTTCTGCAGATGACTCTGCAATATCATTTGTTAATGTTGCATTTTTAGCCGTTTCACTTACTGCTCCACTCATCTCTTCAATGGCTGCTGTTGTCTCTTCTAAAGATGTAGCTTGTTTTGAAGCACCATGTGAAATTGTTTGGCTTGAACTGTTTACTTCTGCCGATGCTAATTGCATTTGGGTAGTACCTGTGTTAATACCTTCCATAATTGAGGAGAGATTATCTACTAAATTATTAACTGATGTTTTAATAACACTAAAGTCTCCATCATAATCACCAACAATTTTAGCACTTAAATCACCTTTACTCAAACTATTTAACGCTTCACCTGATTCACTAAAAAGGTCTTGCATAGTTTGAGCAATATTATTAGTAGAATTTTTAAGTTCTAAGAATAGCCCTCTATAATCATCTTCAATACGTGAGTTTAATGAACCTTTAGAAATTTCTGTAAGTACTTTGGTAATATCTTTACCAATTTGATTTTCAAATTTTTCCATTAAATTGTTAATAGAGTCAACTAAGATAGTAATTTGAGGATTTTTTGTTGTTGCTTTAATACGAGAATCCATGTAACCGGCTTCAGCTTTTCCTAATGTAGCAACTGCCTCACGTGTACATACCAAGTCACTCTCAATCTCATTTTGAATACTTTGTAAATTTTCATTTACCATAGACGCTAACAAACCAAATTCATCTGTTGAATTTAAGTTAATTGGCTCAGCTTCATCACGTTCACGACGGAGAAATTCAAAAAATGACACCAATCCATTACGAAAATTTTCTATTGAATGCATAATACTTATTAAAATGAAAATTGCTAGTAATATTGTAAAAATCACAATTGAAGCACTGGCTACCATATAGCTATAAAAACTTGCTTGTGCCGTCTCCATTTTATGTGTTGACTCACTCAGAAGATAATTTACTAAATGATTATCTAACTCTTTAAAAATATCTATTTTTGCATTTAAAATCATATAAGCACGATTAGCATTAATACCAAAATCAGATGTTTTTTGAGTAGCCAAAATATAAAGCTTGTCGGCATTATCAATAGCATTAAATGACATTTTTTCTTCATAAACTGTAATATTGCTAAGATCTGTACGTTTTACAAATGAATTCATGTATCTATCTTCTTGTGCTTTTAAAGCAATTACATAATCTTTTATACCTTCGGGATAAGCATTATTTAGAAATACATAATTTAACGCGGCTTCTTGAGCAGCTGCTTTTTCTTTAGCAAGGGAATACGCACTGTAGCCATTAAGTTCCATAGATATTTTTGCATCAGTTGACATCTTAGCAATTTCAGCAATTGAGCTTAAAAATGTTCCATTAATATTGGAGTAATACGCTAAAGTTTCTTCTAAGTTCAAAGAAAAGTTATCAATACTTTTTCGTATTTTTGAAAGTTTATTTAATTCAACAGTAGTATTGTCAATTTTTGTGCGAAAAATATTTGAATACATTTTTATATCTAAAGAAGCAAGAAGTGTTTTAAAGATATCTAATTGCGTATTAACATCTTTTCTATGCTTTTGAAGTTCTGAAGAAAATTCTTCTCCATGTGAAGCCAAATAACCACTTGAAAGTGTTCTTTCGCTTTGTAAAGAGTGAACCAATGCGCTCATTTTTGTTGTAAAGTGTACAATTGTAGTAATCTCTTGCATATTATGATTTTCACTGTAGCTTCTTTCAATAGAAACTCCCGAAAAGTACAAAAGACCAATAAGAGGAACAATGGCAAGAGTTGCCATTTTTATTTTGATAGATATATTTTGTGTCAAAGACATTTTATCCCTTAAAAACAGAATTTTACAGTTAGATAGTTTAGCAAAATTTGTATTTGAAAAACGAATAAAACCCTATTTTTAAGACGAAATATTTTATTAAGTTACTTGAGGAGGTAAAAAGCTCCTCTATAACCTATTTAATTGTTTACTTTTGACTCAATTACACCAACAATTGATGGGTCTTCTAAGGTTGAAGTATCCTGAGTAATCTCTTCGCCCTTAGCAATTGAACGTAAAATACGACGCATTATTTTACCCGAACGTGTTTTTGGTAAGTTAGGAACAAAAATGATATCATCACATAAAGCAATATTTCCAATTTCTACTTTAATAATACCATTAATTGTTTTCATCATGGCAACATCATCTTCAAAACGGCTATCATCAAGAGCTTCTTTTAAAACAACATAAGCAAAGATTCCCTCACCTTTTAATTCATGTGGTTTACCAACAACTGCAACTTCAGCAACAGCGTCACATTTTTTAATAGCAGCTTCAACTTCTGCAGTTCCCATTCTATGACCTGAAACATTAATAACATCATCCATACGACCTGTAATTGTAATGTAACCTTCTTCATCATAAACTGCGCCATCACCTGTAAAATAGACAGCTTTTGTATTTCCATTTTCATCTTTTACCGAAGCATCAGAAAAATAAGAACTTACATAACGTTCTTCATCTCCCCAAACACCACGAATTTGTGATGGCCATGGACGTGTAATACACATTTTACCTTTTTCACCAACAGCAGTTTTATTACCTTCATCATCTAAAATTTCAGCAATTATTCCAGGAAGTGGAAATGTTGCACAGGCTGGTTTAATAGGTGTAGCTCCAGGTAGTGGAGAAATAACATGCCCTCCAGTTTCTGTTTGCCAGTATGTATCAACAATTGCACAGTTCGAATTTCCGACTTGTTCGTAATACCATTTCCATGCTGGTGGGTCAATTGGTTCACCCACCGTTCCTAGAACTTTCAATGAACTTAAATCATATTTAGCCGGTTCGTTTTCACCCATTTTGTGAAGAACACGAATTGCTGTTGGCGCAGTATAAAATTGATTAATTTTATACTCTTCAACCATTTTCCATGGACGTCCTGCATCAGGATAAGTAGGAACACCTTCAAACATTACTGTTGTAGCACCCATTGCAAGGGGACCGTAAACAATATAAGTATGACCTGTAATCCAACCAATATCAGCAGTACACCAATAAGTATCATCTTCTTTTACGTCGAAAACCCATTCCATAGTCATTTGCGCCCAAAGGATGTATCCAGCAGAGTTATGTTGAACCCCTTTTGGTGTTCCCGTTGAACCTGAAGTATAAAGTAAAAATAGTGGATCTTCAGAATCCATTGGTTCTGCTTCACACTTATTTGACTCATTTTCAATTAAACAGTTATAAGAGTAATCACGTCCCTCAACCCATTTAATCTCTTCATTATTACGCTCAACAACAAGAACTTTTTCAACAATAGAACAGTTTTTTAATGCTTTATCAACCATTGGTTTTAGCATATAAGGTTTCCCTTTTCTAAATGCACCATCAGCAGTTAATACTACTTTTGCTTCAGCATCTTCAATTCTGTCACGAAGTGCTTCTGAAGAAAATCCACCAAATACAATTGAATGAATAGCACCAATACGTGCACAAGCAAGCATTGCATACGCCGCTTCTGGAATCATTGGCATATAGATAACAACTCTATCGCCTTTTTTTACATTAAACTGATTTTTTAGAAGATTTGCAAAACGGTTAACATTGTATGAAAGTTCTAAATAAGTAATAAATTGCTTATCACCACGATCCCCTTCAAAAATAATTGCAGTACGGTTTTTCTTACCGTCTAAATGTCTATCAATACATTGTGTAGAAACATTTAGTTTTCCCCCATCAAACCATTTTACAAATGGTGCTTTAGTTTCATCTAAAATATTTGTAAAGGGTTCAATCCAATCAATTTTTTCATTGGCGAAAGTTCCCCAAAAATCTTCATAATCTTCAGTAGCCCAACGTTGTAAATTTTCATATTCACACATATTTTTAATACGAGCAGTTGCACTGAACTCACGGTTTGGATAAAAAACTTCTTTTACTTCTGACATTTTTGTCCTTAATGATGATTTTTTAAATTCTTGCAAAATTGTATCCAACAACATTCTTATTTATCTTGAAATAATTTAATGTTTTAAATTGTTTAAGAATTTATTGCTATTTGGCAATAATTGTCTGTAAGGCACTCTCATTAATGGGTTTAGAGTACAAGAAACCTTGTACATAATCACACCCATTATCTTTTAAATATTTAGCTTGCGAAGAGGACTCAACTCCTTCTGCAGTAACATCAAGTTGCATTGCTTTAGCTAAAGCAATAACCGCATCAATAATAGCTCTATCTTCGCCACTGCTGTGTATATCTTGTACAAAAGATCTGTCAATTTTAAGTTTATCAATAGGAAATTGTTTTAAATATCCTAGAGATGAGTAGCCTGTTCCAAAGTCATCTAATGCGATTCTAAAACCTAAAGCTTTAATTTCATTTAAAATATTAAGATTTTTGGTAACATCTTTTAATAAAACAGCTTCAGTCAATTCTAATTCAATATTACATGCAGAGATATTATGTTTTTTTACCATAGAGTCTAAAAGGTTAGGAAGGTATTCTTGAATTAACTGAAGTCCAGATATATTAATACTAATATATTTAACATCTAAATTCTTATCATGATACTTTTTAATTTGTAGACAGACCTCTTCTATAAGCCATGCACCAATAAGCTTCATCATTCCATTCTCTTCAGCAATAGGTATAAATTCACTTGGAGTAATACTTCCTAAGATATTAGAGTCCCAACGAAGTAGTGCTTCAGCACCGTTATAAGAACCATCGTCCAAACAATATTGGGGTTGATAAACAACACGTAACTCATTGTTATCAATAGAATGACGAAGTTGTTGATCAATTTGTGAACGCTTTTGCATCTCATCATTCATTGAAGAAGTAAAAAAACAAAAACTATTTTTTCCTGCATTTTTTGCGCGATACATAGCCGTATCTGCATACTGAAGTAAACTCTCTTTATCTAAAGCGTCATCAGGATATATCGCGATTCCAATACTTGTTCCAATAAATATCTCATTAGTTTCAATTAAGAACAGTTCACTAATACTCTTAATTATTTTTTTTGAGATATCTTCAATTTCATAACTATTATGTATCCCATCTAAGATATAGACAAATTCATCACCACCAATCCGTGCAATCGTATCACTTTTACGTACAATCTTTTTAAGACGGCTTGCCACTTCAATTAATAATTTATCCCCTATTCCATGTCCCAAAGTATCATTGACAATTTTAAAGTTATCTAAATCCAAAAACATTATTGTTACTTTTTTTTCTAAACGCTCAGCACTTAGAAGAGCATGGGAGAGTCTATCTTTAAACAGTAGACGATTTGGCAACTCTGTTAACGCATCATAATGTGCTAATTTTTGTGTCTCTTGTTGCGCATGATACAGTTGTGTAATATCTTGAACAATTCCACTTAGTCCTACAACTTCGTCACTGTTATTTTTCAAAACACTTACTTTATTGGAGGTAACGCGGTGTTTATCTTTAGCATCAATCATATGACATGTCATTGAAAATCCATCACCAGACTCTACCGAATTACTCATCTTTTGAATGACACTTTTTCGATCATCTTCTTCTATATATTGTAAATAATCTTCTAAATTCATCTCTTTATCAAGCTTATCAATTCCAATAATATTGTACAGCTCATTTGACCACCAAATTTTGTGTGTCTGGATATCAAAAGTCCAACTTCCTAAATGTGCTAGTGTTTGAGCCTCATCAAGTCGTTTTTGACTCCCTTTTAGTTTCTCATTAACGGCATCTTTTTTAAAGTTAGCTTGTTGTACTTTTTGTATTAAATTTTCATTTCTACTGTTGGTAATAATTGTTTCATAAAGGGCTTTATTAATTCGAAAAAGAGTAACAATAATGGCAAGACCAAACAAAATAAAAATTAAAACTGATATCCAGAATATATCTTCATTAAGCTCAATAATATGCGGGGTAAAAATAAGCACAAGAGGTGTGGCATAAACAGCATAGGCTTTAGGGTAAATTGCGTAAGTTCCAATAGCACCCACTATCATAATACTTAATGACGTTAATATAAAGAGTTGATAAATTAAGGGAACAAAGGGAAAAACAATCCAACTCGAAGCACCTAATAATAAAGACGAAAAAAATAAACTTACTAATGTTTTAATTATGTATTCATCTTGGTTACCAGAAAAATGTTTTAAAACATGACGTTTTTTGTATAAACTAACACGAAATAGAAGAAGTATTATATTAAGTAAAGTCCAAATTATAAGTGTTTTATTTTCAACATACCCAATAGCTAAATAGGTATGAATAGTAACCATTAAAAAAGTAGCACTAATTGCAGAAGGAATCATTTTATTTAATAACTGTAATTGTTCATTAATATGATTACTCTTTTTTTTCACACAGACCTCTACTTTTTTTATTAAATTATAACAAATATACATTAAATAACTTCTTTAAACATAAAAAGTTTATTTAATGAATTGCAAACTTTTGTGTATAATTGCAAAAAAATTAAAGGTTAATACTATGTTTGGAAAAAAAGAGTTAAAAACATACAGCTACTCTACTGAAGAGATGGCAAAATTTCAATGGGCAAAAATGACAACTAATAAAGGTGTTATCTGGTTAAAACTTTATAATGAAGAAACACCAAATACGGTAGCAAATTTTGCTACACTTATTAATGATGGCTACTATGATGGTCTAAGTTTTCACCGTGTAATCCCAGGATTTATGGCTCAAGGTGGATGTCCACAAGGAACAGGAACAGGTGGACCAGGATATTCAATTCCATGTGAAACTGCACTTAACACAACACGTCATGAAAAAGGGTCATTATCTATGGCACATGCAGGACCAAATACAGGTGGAAGCCAATTTTTCATCTGTTTTGGAGCAACACCTCATTTAGATGGTGTTCATACTGTTTTTGGTGGAATCGAAGCAGAAGATGCAGAATCTATGGATGTTCTTGATAACATTGACATGCAAGATAAAATGGAAAAAGTAGAAGTTTTTTCTGAAAAAAACTAAGAAACTTTAGTTAAGTATCTAAATCAAGAAGAGCTTTGCTCTTCTTTATTTTATATATTTTATTAAAAAGAATTACCTATGTTAGTACATATCTGTTGTAGCGTTGACTCTCACTTCTTTCTCGAAAAACTTCAAAATGACTTTCCTAATGAAAAACTTACTGGTTTTTTTTATGATCCTAACATACATCCCTACTCTGAATACAAATTACGTTATTTAGATGTCCAACGATCCTGTAAAGAAATGGGTATTGAGCTTTTAGAGGGTAACTATGATTTTGAAGCGTGGATGCAAGCCGTACGTGGTTTAGAAAATGAACCTGAAAAAGGAAAACGTTGTAAAGTCTGTTTTGACAAACGCTTTGATGTCAGTGCACACAAAGCATTAGAACTTGGTGAAACGTCAATGACAACAACACTTTTGGTCTCTCCGTTAAAATCTCAAGAGCAACTAAAACGAGTTGGCGATGCTTTTTACGAAAAACATGGTGTAGAGTTTATTGCAGTAGACTATAGAAGTGATGGGGGAACACAAGACCAATCACGTGTTACTAAAGAAGAACAGCTTTACCGTCAAGATTACTGTGGATGTCTTTTTGGACTTACCATGCAAAGAGATCAACAAAATAAACTTATGGATGAAATGTTTTCACCTATCCACAATCATATTATGCCCGCTTCTATAGAAGAACGTTTGGAGATGTATGAAAAACGTATGGAGTTTGATGATAATAAGATAAAATATCATATTGTAAAAGAGAAGTTTTTAAACTACCGACAGTTTAACTTTAAACTTGTAAAAGGTAAAACTAGTATTATTGCTGCTCACGCTTTAGAATACTCAACCCTTCCTAGAAAACGCGCTCAAGGTAAAATAGAATTTCATCATGATAATATCGCCTTTTTTAATCGTGAAGAGATAAAGTTTATTACTCGTGAATACTATAATGAAATTACTAAAAGTGATTATAAAAGTATAAACGAAATTATATTCAATCCTGCTATCTCTCAAAAAGAGCAATTACTACGTTCAATTATTACTCAAAGTCCATTTTCATTAACACCCATTATTGTTGTTGAAGAGCTTATAGAAGGTAAACTATCCCTTTATTTAGATGCAAAAGTTTACGAAGATACAAAAGAGCGCCTTCTTTATTAAGAATGTTACTCTTTGGAATAATTCTTGCTTGTAACAATCTTTAGATACACAAGGATTGTGACATGAAAAAACTATTTATACTACTTATTTTACTTTCGTCTGCTTTACAAGCGACAAAAGTCTCTGAACTTTCCAATGTTATTGGAATTCGGGACAATCAACTTATTGGATACTCTTTAGTTGTAGGTCTTAAAAAAACAGGAGACGGAACAACCTCTGCTTTTACACTTCAATCAATTGCAAATATGTTAAAAGCAATGAACATTGACATGCAACCTGCCGACATTAAATCAAAAAATGTTGCAGCCGTTGTTGTTACTGCAAAACTAAAACCTTTTTCACACCAAGGTGATAAATTTAATGTTACCGTTTCTTCAATTGGTGATGCGAAGTCACTTGAGGGTGGGACACTTTTAATGACACCTTTAAAAGGGGTAGATGGTAAAATTTATGCTTTAGCACAAGGAGCAGTAAGTATTGGTGGTAAAAATTCTCGTGGGGGAAGTTCTGTTTCACATCCTAATGCTGGTCTAGTTTACAATGGCGCTTTAGTGGAACGTGAAATTAAATCAAACTTATATGATAAAGAATTTATTACTCTCTCTTTAAAAGAAGATAGCTTTGCAACCGCTATTGCAATGCAAAATACAATTAATGCCGTTTATAGTGCTCAAGTGGCAGTTGCTCTTGATTCACGTAGTGTAAAATTGAAACGACCTCAAAACCGTTCTATGGTTGAGTTTTTAGCTGATGTTCAAGAGTTACATATTGATTACACGCCAAAACAGAGAATTATTATTAATGAAAGAACGGGCACAATTGTAGCTGGAGTTGATATTGATATTAAACCCGTAATTATTACCCATGGTGATATTACTATTAAAATTCTTTCTGAAGATAAAGTTTCAAATCCAGCAGGTAGTATTAAAGTTGATAATGATCTTGTAATAGGATTAAATCAAAATGAGCTTTATACTAAAAAAGGTTCAACGACCGTAGCTAACTTAGCACGTTCATTACAAAAACTTGGTGCTTCTCCAAAAGATATTATCTCAATTCTTGAAGCAATGAAAAGTGCAGGGGCAATTGCCGCTGACTTAACTATCATATAAGCGAGGTTGATTATGGAAGCCATTGGACAAAAAGCACTATTAGCTACAGAATATAAACCAACACCTACAATTAATAAACAAGATAGTGATGCAAAGATTCGCGAGAAGACAGATCAATTTGAATCTATTATTATCAAAATGTTACTTGATAATGCCATGAAAGATGAAAAAAATCTTTTTAATTCATCTAATGATCCTGGAGATAAAATCTATAAATCTATGTACAGAGATGAACTTTCAAAGGCAAGTGCCGGAGGATTTGGATTTTCACAAATGTTGTTTGATTACCTAAGTGAAAAGAACAGCGTACAAGCTGCATCATACGATAAAACCAAGTTATAAGTAATTTTTAGAATATTTATAATTTCTTTCTAAAAACTCTAAAGTTTTTTATTCTAATGCCGATGTAGCATTAAGATATATAAAACAATGAACTCTCTGACATAAGGGAGTTATAAGGGACATAACATGATTTCACATATAGCAAATGCTGGTGTTACTAACCGCTACCAAAACAGTGAAACTCAGCAAAAAAAAGCTTCTAACTTAGAAGGTGAAACAACTCAAGTTTCGCAACAAGGTGATCATAGTAAAATTGACTCTTTAAAAGAATCAATTAAAAATGGTGATTATCAACTTAACTTACGTGCATTAGCAGAAAAAATTGCTGATGAATTAGTATAAATGCTCAAACATTCTAAACTTGGCATAGATAATGCTAGTAATAATTATCAAACAACAATCATAGACTAAAAGGGTATACAACCCTTTTTTAAGGGAGTTATAATGTTATCCAATCATCTTCAAGCAGCACTAAAAGATCTTAACGACTTAGTGACAATTACTCAAAATGACATTGACGATATTAAAGAAGCTAAACATGACTCTCAATTTGATCGTGTTACTGTGAAAAATGAAAAGCTTACAAGTTTTGAAAACAAAAAAGCTATGATAGATTATGAAATTGCACAACTTATGACTCAAAATCCTCACAAAGATTTAGGTGCACTGCTTACAGACCAAGAACATACTGACCTAGAAAATATGAAGCAAGGTTTAGCTTCTCTTCGTGAAATCAATACAAAATATGCAAAAATGGTATTAAGTGTTAGCTCATTTTTCAACACTTTATTAGAAAGAGTGGTACCAACTGAGATGCATGGCTATAAATCGGTTGCCTCAAGAAACTCTTCATTTTTGGAAGTTAGAGCGTAAATCATGTCATTATTCAACTCATTAAATATTGGATACAGTGGACTTACCACCTCACAAATTGGAATTAGTGTAACGGGTAATAATATTGCCAACGCAGAAACTGAAGGATATTCACGTCAGCGTGTTGTCACTGCAGCAGCAACACCCATTGGACTTGACCCTGGTCAACGAGGTAATGGTTCTGATGTTACTGAAATTGTTCGTATTTTTGATCAATTTGTATTTGACAGATACAGTGATACTTCAGAGAAAAAAGAGAACTCAGACTTTTTACGTAAAACTATGGAAGAGCTATCCTCATATTTTCCCGAAATTGATAACGTAGGTATTAAAACTGACCTACAAGAGTACTTTAATATGTGGCAATCATTTGCCGATAATCCAGATAATAATGCGGTTAAAATTGCACTTTCGCAACAGACCGAAACACTTTCTCAACATATTAATCAAACTCGTACACAAGTTACTGACTTACAAGACTCTATTAATAATCAACTTTTTGTGGCGGTTGATGAAGTTAATCGTCTTGCTAAAGAAATTGCAAATATCAATGGTGCTATTTTAGCTGGTGAATCAGATGGTGTTTCTAATGCTAATGATTTAAAAGATAGACGAAATGTTTTAGAACGTTCTATTGACAAATTAATTGATTCTGACGTTTTTGGTGGATTAATTGAATCAAAGACACAAACTGATTCAAATATTGCAGTTAAAAGTGGTAGTTATTCTCTACTTGTCTCTGGATTTAATATTATTGATGGTCCAAATTTTCATGAAATTGGTATTTCCAAAGAGACTAATGCAAGTGGTATGTATGATGTCTATTTTGAAAAACAAGATGGAAAACGAATTAATTTTACTGATCAGCTTCATGGTGGTAAAATTGGTGCTATTTTAGAACTTCGTGGTAGCACTGTTAATACTGTTGATGGAACACCTACAAATGGTACACTGCAAACAGTTCTAAATCAATTAGACACTTTTGCAGAAGGAATTATTGAACATACAAATAATTTATACGCTAGAAGTGCTACCGACGAGATGCAATCTAATATTATTACTACAGATGCTAATCAGGGATTAACGAGTAGTGGACATAATATTAACAAAGGAAGTTTTGACGTAATAGTTTATAACATTGATGGAGAAGAAGTTGCTACACGTACTATTGAAATTAATGATATTATAGTCCTTGATGATACCGTAACCGATGGCACAACAACTCCTCCAACAGTTACACCTGCAACAACGAGTAGTATCATTGGTCAAATTAACCGTCCAAAAGATGATAATGCTGATAATAATCCTGATAATGATATCAACTCTTTAATAACAGCTAAATACATTAATGGTCAAGTCTCATTTGCTGTTAATAATAAATCAGAAGGCTATACTTTTTCAATTAAAGATAACTTTGATGAAAACTCTCAAAGTGGTGGTACTAACTTTGCCGGTGCTTTAGGTATGAGTCGTTACTTTGATGGTTCTAATGCTAAAGATATTCGTTTAAACAGTACATTGCAAGAGGACCCATCACTTATTAAAGGACATGCTGAAGAGTCAGAAGGAAATAACCTTGTTGCTCTTGACATGATTCAACTTCAATTTGAACGTGTTGAATTTACCACAGAAGACAAAAATGGTGTTGTTAAAGTCAATGATACAATATACGGCTATTTCGATTCTATTGCTAGTGATGTCGGTTCAAAAACAAATGCAATTATTATTAAAAATGATTCATTAACAGCACAATTTTCAGCTATTGAACTTGAATATGAATCGGTATCAAAAGTAAGTATTGATGAAGAACTTACCAATTTAATTAAATACCAAACTGCCTATGGTGCTGCTGCAAAAGTAATTACTACTATTGATCAAATGATGAATACCCTTCTTGGTATTAAACAGTAACTTCTAATATTTACATTACACCATGAACAACACTCCTATAATTAGTTTTTTACTTCTTATACTTGTTGCTTTTTTCTCTTTTTTTGGAAATTTTTTCTATGATACCAGTCCGTTTGAACTAAACTATAACTCTATTCTACTTTCACCCTCTCTTGAGTACCCTTTTGGTACCGATAGATTAGGTCGTGATATTTTAGCCCGACTAATCGAAGGGGGAAAAACATCTCTCATTATTGGTTTTGTAAGTGCTTTAATTTCTTCATTTATTGGATTAATAATTGGTACTACCGCAGGTTACTTTAGAGGTAATGTAGATAAAACCTTTGTCATTGTTGTCGATCTTTTTTTAACTTTTCCTACTTTTTTTCTTCTTTTGGCATTAGTCAGTTACATTAATGCCTCAAGTATGGTACTAATTTTCATCATTTCTATTACAGGGTGGATGACTACCGCGCGGCTAATACGGTCTGAAAGTTTTGCCATTACAACAAAACCTTTTATTAAAATTTTAAATATTGCAAACGTACCAAAAAGTAAAATTCTTCTTAAATATTATGCGCCTCTTCTACTTCCTATATTTTTAGTTAGCTTTACCTTTGGTGTAGGAGGAGCAATACTAGCAGAATCAGGACTTAGTTTTTTAGGACTAGGTATTGTTGCACCACAAATGAGTTGGGGAACTATTTTAAGTAGTGGTAAAGAGGTAATTGATATTGCATGGTGGGTAAGCTTCTTTCCTGGACTTATGATTTTTATCATAACTTTTTCATTAATGAATATTTCAAACTATCTACAACATCAAAGCAGTAAAAAAGATTTAAGAGCTTAAAATATAGTTATATAAGAGATAAAACTATATACAAGGATCAATTATGTCTTCGACCCTGCAAAAATACAAATGCCCCACTTGTGATTACATCTATGACCCTTCTATTGGTGATGAAGAAGCTAATATTAGTCCAGGCACCTCTTTTGAAGATTTACCTGAAGATTGGGTATGCCCTGATTGTGGAGAACCTAAAGAAGAGTTTGAGCCTTTTGATGGCTAATCCTCATAAAAATTCAAAATTTTAAAGTATAATAAGTTAAAAGTAATAAAAAAATTACATTACTGAGGTTTTTTATGAAAACAATATCTTCACTGCTTATTACAGCACTGATAACTCCTCTTTTAGCCGTACAAGATATTGATGCCTATTTTTCTATGCCTATGGAAGATCTTTTAAATTTAACCATTATTTCTTCGACAGGAACTCCAAGTTCACTCTCAGATGCACCTTCAATTGCCACAGTTATTACTGCTAAACAAATTGAGCGTAGTTCAGCACGAACACTTGACGAAGTTTTAGCCATGGTTCCAGGACTTCATGTTAACTATACGGGTGCCTATCAAAGAGGAGGTTACGATATTCGTGGAATTAGTGCCACTACGTTTAATTCTCAAATATTAACCCTTATTAATGGCACCTCTATTGATAAACTCGAAACGGGTAGTCCATTTCAACGCTTTACCTTTCCTGCATCTGCCATACAAAGAGTCGAAGTAATTCGAGGACCCGGTTCTGCTGTTTATGGAGCAGATGCTTTTGCAGGGGTAGTTAACATTATTACAAAAGATGCTTATTACTTAAGTACACATTCTCAAGCGGGTGTTCGATATGGTACCTACAATCAATCTGAAGTTTTTGGTAACTATGGTGAAATTTATGAAAATGGTATAAACCTAGGCTTAAATTTATCCTATATTTCAAGTGATGGTGATAACAGAAGAGTTGTACATAATGATGTGCAAACTACTTTTGACACATTATTTGGAACTAATGCTTCTTTAGCACCTAGTACACTACATTCACAATTTGATGTTTTTAATCTTAACATGAATCTCAGTTTTGAAAAATTTTCTATGAATCTTTGGAGTTATCTGCAACAAGATAATGGGACAGGAGCCGGTGCAGCAAATGCATTAGATAATAAAGGTGATATCACTGGAAACTATTTTATAGTTGATTTGAATCATAATAGTTACTCAAGTAGTACTCTAGAGTGGAACAATAAACTCACACTCTCTTATCTTGAAGAGATATCAACACTCCATCTTTTTCCCTCAGGAGCAACACTCCCTATTGGTGATGATGGTAATTTTTTTACTCCTGGCGGAGGACTGGTTACCTTTACTGAGGGAGCAATTGGTATTCCCACCATTGAAGAGCATAAAATTGCACTAGAAAGTACTTTAAATATTTCAATATTTGACAATCATCAAATACGCCTAAGTACGGGGGTAATTTCAACTGACCTTATTGCTAGAGAATCTCTTAACTTTGGGCCCAGTGTATTAAACGGTACCGAAGGAAGTGTAGATGGTTCGTTAACAGATGTGTCTGATACCCCGTTTACTTTTATTCCTAATGTCAATCGTACAATATTATTTCTCTCCGCTCAAGATGAATATAAATTATCGTCTACATGGAATATTACAGCAGGTCTTCGCTATGACCATTACTCAGACTTTGGAAATACTATCAATCCCCGAGTAGGTTTGGTATGGCATAACAGTAAAGCATTTACAACAAAATTACTTTATGGTCGTGCATTTAGAGCACCTTCAGCGGGTGAGCTCTATTTCAAAAATAATCCTGGAATTTTAGGAAATAAAGAGTTGTCCCCTGAAACTATTAATACCGTTGAGTTAGGGACAACATACAGCCCTAATACCCATGTTAAAAGCTCTATTAATTTTTATTGGTATGAAGCTGATAACTTAATTATAAATACTCCCGACAGTACCGGTGCTAGAATTGCTAAAAATATTGGTGCACAACATGGAGCGGGTATTGAGCTAGAAAGTATATATAAAATAAATCATGATATTTTAATAAGTGCAGATTATGCTTATCGATGGACTAAAAATGAGACAACAAAAACATCAGTTAAAAATGTGCCTATACATATTGCCCATGCCATGTTTGACTGGGCATTTTTTAAATACTTCTATCTCAATTCAGAAATTTTCATAGTAGCAGATACACCAAGGGAGTTAGGAGATGCTCGAGAAAAAGTAAAAGACTATCAAGTAGTCAATAGCAGTTTTGGATATAAAATATCACAACATTTTGAAACTTCCATTTCAGCTAGAAATCTCTTTGATGTAAAATATTATCATCCCTCAGATGCTAATCCTGTAGGTGATTATCCAATAGAAGGATTCAATATTTTTGCGACGTTAAAATACCGTTTCTAATAAAATACCAATTCAAATAAAATTTTATTATTCTATTATTTTAGAGCAAAGTCCAACATCGGGAAATTTCTTTCTCATCACTTCAAATGTATTATTAATTTTAAGACTATCAATAACTAAATCAAGTGGTTCTGATAGAATTTTATCAATATTCGGAGCATCTTGAGCATCAGGGTACGCTAACATTTCTACTGGTGGTGTAAACTGAGCATCTATAATAATAGTATCAAGACCTTCGTCTCCCTTACAGGTAAATGTTTTATTACCTCGTGGGTCAATACGATACCACCCAAACTCTTTTAAATAAACAGCATTAAAACCATGTAAACAATAGGTCTTTTTGTGTAAAGCAGAGCAGTTCATACGTTGATAACAAAAACCCGTAGGAATTTTGTTATAACGAAGAAGGGCTGCAAGAAGATGACTTTTTGAAAAACACCAGCCCATTTTATATTTAAGGACATCACTAGCAATATAGGTGGTTAACTCATTGTCAACTTTATCTTTATAATCTGCAACATGACGAACTTCATCACGAACATATTCAAAACAGACTTTTACAATGTCAACATCACTGTGACAGTTTTTTGTTAATTTTTTGCAAAGAGCTACTATTTCAAAATTTGAAAAGTTTATAATATCACTCTCTGCTAAATACTTTTTCATCTCTTAATTAAGATTTGGCTTTGGTGTCGTATCGCTAGCATCGGGTAAAATCACTTTACCTAAATATGGTTTTTTACCTGTTAATGATTTTAAAAATATTTCTATTGACTCAGCTTCATCGGAAGATACTGCAACGCCTAACTGAATTCTTCCCATCTCAACAATTGCTTCTTGTAAAGTTTTTACTGCACCATTATGAAAATAAGGCGCTGTTTGTGCAATATTTCTAAGTGTGGGTACTTTAACCAATCCATTTTTATTA
>Ga0233442_1001085_pt1 | contig 22309 bp, 17 predicted proteins | sample SI_123_September_3_FD_182789 | JGI IMG/M metagenome (GOLD analysis project Ga0233442, IMG submission 182789) | Seawater microbial communities from Saanich Inlet, British Columbia, Canada - SI_123_September2016_150_MG | ecosystem: Environmental > Aquatic > Marine > Inlet | place: Canada: British... | reverse complement strand
GCAGGTGATGGCGGGCTACTCGCTCGGCGACGCCGACCTGCTGCGCCGCGCAATGGGCAAGAAGATCCGCGCGGAAATGGACAAGCAGCGCGCCGGTTTCGTCGCTGGTTCCGTGAAGAACGGCGTGCCGAAAGGGCAGGCGGAAACCATCTTCGAACTGCTCGCGAAATTCGCCGACTACGGCTTCAACAAGAGCCATGCGGCGGCCTATGCGCTGGTGTCCTACCAGACCGCGTATATGAAGGCGCACTATCCGGTGGAGTTCATCGCCGCGTCGATGACCCTGGATATGAACAACACCGACAAGCTGTCGGAATTCCGCGCCGAGACGCAGCGGCTCGGTTTCAAAGTCGAACCGCCGTCGGTCAATCGCTCGGGCGCGACGTTCGAGGTCAGGGATCAAACGATTTATTACGCGCTCGCTGCACTAAAGGGTGTCGGCGGGCAGGCTGTCGATCTTCTCGTCGAAGCGCGCGGCGACAAAGCTTTCACATCACTGGCCGATTTCGCGTCGCGGGTGAATCCGCGCGCCATCAACAAGCGTGTGGTTGAAAGTCTCGCCGCGGCCGGTGCGTTCGACACCATCGATTCAAACCGCGCACGGGTATTTGCAGGAGCCGATGCCATCGTCGCTGCCTGCCAGCGCGGCCATGAAGCCACGACGTCGGGTCAGAACGACATGTTCGGCGGCATGGCGGATGCGCCGAGCATCGTGCTTCCGAATGTCGAACCCTGGCTGCCGGCCGACCGTCTGCGCCGCGAATACGACGCCATTGGCTTCTTCCTGTCGGGGCACCCGCTGGACGATTATGCGACGGCGCTGAAACGCCTGCGCGTGCAGTCGTGGAGCGAGTTCTCCCGCGCGGTGAAGACCGGCGCGACCGCCGGACGTGTTGCTGCGACGGTGGTGTCGCGGATGGAGCGCCGCACCAAGACGGGCAACAAGATGGGCATCATCGGCCTGTCAGACCCGACTGGTCACTTCGAGGCCGTGCTGTTCTCGGAAGGGCTTGCGCAGTATCGCGACGTGCTGGAGCCTGGAACGGCCGTACTCATGCAGATCGGCGCGGAGTTGCAGGGCGAGGACGTGCGCGCCCGGATCCTTCATGCGGAACCGCTCGACGATGCTGCCGCCAAAACCCAGAAGGGACTGCGCATCTTCGTGCGCGACGACAAGCCGCTGGAGTCGATCTCCAAGCGCCTGGAAGGTCATCAGGCCGCGTCTGCCAGCAATAAAATCCAGGCGGTCAGGTCTGCGGGGCCGGCGGCCGGTGACGGCGAAGTCACCCTGGTCATGATGCTCGACCTCGAAACCGAGGTGGAACTGAAGCTGCCCGGCCGGTTCAAGGTCTCGCCCCAGATCGCCGGTGCGATCAAGGCGGTCGCTGGCGTGGTGGACGTTCAGACGGTGTAGCGGCTTACCGCCGGGAGGTTGCCGCCTTATTCCGACTATCTTTCGTTCAAACAATGTTCAGGTGGTCTGACATCCACTGGGCAGGATCGGCTGAACGGAGGCACGTTTGATGCGCGGGATGATCAGGTTCTTGAACGTCGCGGCCGTGCTGGTTTTCGCTGCCGCAACCGTCCCGGTTCAGGCACAGACACCACGGCCTCCGCAAGGTCAGCAAAGCCGTATCGCGCTGGTCATCGGCAACGGCAACTATCAGGGCTCGCCGCTGGCGACCGCTGCCAACGATGCGGGCCTGATTGCCCAGACATTGCAGGCAGCAGGGTTCGATGTGGTCGGCGCGCGCGATCTCGATGGCGAGACGCTGCGGCAAACCTTCCGCGACTTCATCCAGAAAGCGCAAAAGGCCGGACCGGATACGGTCGCGATGATCTATCTCGCGGGCTACGGCCTGCAATTGGCGGGTGAGAATTACTTCGTGCCGGTCGATGCCTCGATGGCGCGCGACACAGATATCCCGGTCGAAGGTCTGCGGATCGGCGATTACATCCGCCAACTGTCATCGCTGCCGCTGAAGGCCAACATTGTCGTGGTCGATGCTGCGTACAATCATCCGTTCGCAAAGGAGGGCCAGCCGCTTGCGGGCGGTCTTGCGCTGATCGAGCCAGAGCCGAAAGGCCTGATTGCGTTCAACGCCGCGCCCGGAACAATCGCGCCGAATCCGACCGGCAACTACGGTCCTTACGCGCAGGCGCTTGCGGAAATGATCCGCACCGGCGGCATTTCGCTTCCTGAAGTTTTCAACCGCACCAAGTTGCGCGTCAACGACGTGACCAAAGGAGCGCAGGTGCCATGGGACGCACAAAAGCTTGAAGGGGACTTTGTGTTCTTCGACCGCGCGCCGGATGCCCCGCCGCTGCAGGCCAACCAGGATGCCGCTGCGCGCTCGAAGCCCATTCGCGATTTCGGCGCGCAGGATGCCTACACCGCCGCGCTCGAACGCGACACGATTGCCGACTACGAGGCTTTCCTTGCCGCCTATCCGGACGATCCGATGGCGAAGCGGGTGAGGGCGATCATCGCCGCGCGCCGCGAAGCCATCACGTGGCGGCAGACCTATCGCGCGAACACGCAGCAGGCTTATTGGTCCTATCTGAAGCGCTATCCGAAGGGGCCGCACGCCGCGGACGCGCGCCGTCGGCTTGCCAATATCGCCGCAGCGCTTGAGCCGCCCCCGGCGTTCGACGAATACGCTTACGATGTGCCGCCGCCGCCTGAATACGAATACGAATACGTCGATCGTCCCTACCTGATGTTCGACGATCCGGTGTTCGCCTTTGCGCCGCCGCCGCCGGTGCCGGTGTTCTTCCTGCCGCCGCCGCCGCCGGATTTCATCGTGCTCGATCCGCCATATTACTACGACGATGTCTACTATCTGCCGCAGCCGATCTTCATTCCGATCCCGATCTTCATCCGGCCGCCGATCTATGTGCGGCCGCCGGTGAACCGTTTCCTGTTCACGAACATCCACAATACGAATGTCATCAACACCATCATCAACCGGCGTCCGGCGGAGGGCGTTGTTCGGCCCGGAGGACCCGGCGGTGAGTTCAGGCCGGGACGACCGGGTGCCGGACCGGGCGGCGCGGCGATAACTCGTCCCGCGTTCGCGCCGGCCTTGCCGCCATCGGCCACGCGCAGGGCGAACCTTATCCGTCAGGGCAAGGTGACGGCTCCGCCGGGCGTTCTTCCAATCGCCGCCGGTGGTGGCCGTCCGGGAACGCCGGGATTGGGACGACCGGGGCAGGGTCAGCAGCCCGGCGGCGTCCAGCCGGGTAATCTTCGGCCGGACAATGTGCTGCCGGGGCAAACTCCAGCTGCAGGACCGGATGGACAGCCCAGACCGGGAGCCCGCCCGCTGCCGAGCACCTTGCCGGCTCCCGGTCTGACCGGACCGCAGCCAGGTCAAGATGGACGTCCTCAAGATGGGCGTCCGGGGAGGCCAGACCGGAGACCCGGCGGACGGCCCGATTCTGCGTCGCCCTCCGTGCAGCCGGGGACTGCTGCGCCGTCTGGGCCGGCGGCAAGACCCGGCCGTCCAGAACGGCCTCAGCGACCGACGGCTGTGCCACGGCCTGACGCCGCTCCGCGACCTCAGCCGCAGATCCAACGGCCTCAGGTCCAGCGGCCGGCTGCACCGCCTCAGCGTCCGCAGGTGGCCCCGAGGCCACAGCCGCAGTTCCAGCGGCCCGCCGCGCCGCCGCCGCGACCTCAGATGGCGCCGCGTCCACAGCCGCAGTTCCAGCGGCCGGCGGCTCCACCTCCACGGCCCCAAATGGCGCCAAGGCCTCAGATGGCGCCCCGACCGGCGGCGCCACCGCCACGGGCGGCTCCTCCGCCGCGGCCGGCACCAGCGGCGAGACCGGCACCGCAGCCGCCGGGCTGACGTCCAAACGGCGACCGGCCCGCGCCGGATTGGCGCGGCGGGGACCGTAAAATCGGCCGGATTTGCTTGCTTAACTAGGGTGGCGTGGGTATAAGCCGCGCATCTCACACGGAAGCATGGCTCTAAACAGCCGTCCGGTGGCAACCGGGCCAAGTACTTTTGTCATTCGTGACTTTTGTCGTTGGCTTGTCTTGCTCACACGCTTCCGGAGGAACCAACCGGAGAACACAACTATGGCGTTACCTGAATTCTCTATGCGTCAGCTATTGGAAGCTGGCGTGCACTTTGGTCACCAGTCTCACCGATGGAATCCGAAAATGGCGGATTACATCTTCGGTGCCCGCAACAACATTCACATCATCGATCTCGCGCAGACCGTGCCGCTGCTTCATCGCGCGCTGCAGGCTGTCAGCGACACCGTCGCCAAGGGCGGCCGCGTGCTGTTCGTCGGCACCAAGCGTCAGGCACAGGACGGCGTGGCGGAAGCCGCGAAGCGCTCCGCGCAGTACTTCGTCAATTCGCGCTGGCTCGGCGGCACGCTGACCAACTGGAAGACCGTGTCCGGTTCGATCAAGCGTCTGCGTCAGCTCGACGAGATGCTGGGTTCGGGCGAAGGCCATCAGTACACCAAGAAAGAGCGTCTGACGCTGACGCGCGAGCGCGACAAGCTCGACCGCTCGCTCGGCGGCATCAAGGACATGGGCGGCTTGCCCGACCTGATCTTCGTGATCGACACCAACAAGGAAGACATCGCGATTGCGGAAGCCAACCGCCTGAACATTCCGGTGGCGGCGATCGTCGATACCAACTGCGATCCGAAGGGCATCTCGTATGTCGTTCCCGGCAACGACGACGCCGGCCGTGCGATTTCGCTGTACTGCGATCTCATCGCGCGAGCGGTGATCGACGGCATTTCGCGTGCACAGGGCGGCGCAGGCATCGATATCGGCGCAATGGCCAATCCGACGCCGGAAGCTGTCGCTCCTGCGAAGTCGGAAGGCTTCCAGGGTCTTGCCGGTCCGCGCGGCGTTGCCGACGACCTCAAGAAGCTCACCGGCGTGTCCGGCGCGATCGAGAAGAAGTTCAACGACCTCGGCATCTTCCACTACTGGCAGCTTGCTGAACTCGATCACGACACCGCCCACAAGATCGGCGAAGAAGTCGGTCTTCCGGCGCGTGCTGACGGCTGGGTCGCCCAGTCCAAGGCGCTGACCGCGGAAGCGGAATAAGCCTCACAAGGTATCGCGCGGCCGGTTCATCCGGCCGCGACTTCCCCCGACGGCGCGTATTGGTTCAGCGACCAGAATACGCGCAAACTTGTATGTAAATCCTGCGCGTCGAATCCGGCTTGCCAGCTCACGCTGCGCCGCGCGGCCCGCACAGGCAAAGGACATCCCACGATGGCAACGATCACTGCAGCGATGGTCAAGGATCTGCGCGAGAAGACCGGCGTAGGCATGATGGACTGCAAGCAGGCGCTCAATGAGACCAGCGGCGACATGGAAGCCGCCATCGACTGGCTGCGCAAGAAGGGCCTTTCGAAGGCCGCCAAGAAGGCCGGCCGCGTCGCGGCGGAAGGTCTGATCGCTGCCATCACCGCCGGCACTAAGGGCGTCGTCGTCGAGGTCAACTCCGAGACCGACTTCGTCGCGCGCAACGAACAGTTCCAGGGCCTCGTGAAGATGGTCGGTCAGGTCGCGCTCAAGGCCGGCACCGATGTCGAGAAGATCAAGGCCGCCAAGGTTGGCGACATCACCGTCGAGCGTGCGATCGCCGATGCAATCGCCACCATTGGTGAGAATATGACGCTGCGCCGCGCGGCCGAGCTTTCGGTCAGCGATGGCGTCATCGCGAGCTACATCCACAATGCCGTGTTCGACGGCCTCGGCAAGATGGGCGTGCTCGTTGCGCTCGAATCGACCGGCGCGAAAGATGAACTGGCGACTCTCGGCCGTCAGATCGCGATGCATGTCGCCGCCGCCAATCCGCAGGCGCTCGATGCCGCAAGCCTCGATCCCGAGGTTGTGCGCCGCGAGAAGGACGTCATGGCTGACAAGTACCGTCAGCAGGGCAAGCCGGACGCGATGATCGCCAAGATCGTCGAATCGGGTCTGAAGACCTACTACAAGGAAGTGACCTTGCTGGAGCAGGCGTTCATTCACGACAACGCCAAGTCCGTGGCGCAGGCTGTGAAGGATGCTGAGGGCAAAGTCGGCGCACCTATCAAGGTGACCGGCTTTGTGCGCTATGCTCTGGGCGAGGGAATCGAGAAGCAGGAATCCGATTTCGCCGCTGAAGTCGCCGCCGCTGCAGGTCAGGGGTAACGAGACTTCGCGCGAGCCGGTCGGACTCCGAGCGCATTGAGCAACGCCGATTGTTTGCTCCGGAATGCGCTCAATTCGAAAGAGTGAGCGATCGCATGGGTGAACCGGCTTATCGACGTGTCGTGATCAAGGTGTCCGGCGAGTATCTCGCCGGGGACCAGTCCTTCGGTATTCACCAGCCCACCATCGACCGGATCGCCGGCGACCTCATCAAGGCCCGTGAACTTGGCGTTGAGATCGCTGTCGTCGTCGGCGGCGGTAACATCTTCCGCGGCGTCGAGGTCTCGTCCCGCGGTGTGTCCCGCACCACCGGCGACACGATGGGCATGCTTGCCACCATCATGAACTGTCTCGCGCTGGAATCGGCGCTTGAGCGCAAGGGTCAGTCGGCGCGCGTGCTGTCGGCTTTCGTCATGCCGCAGGTCTGCGAACTGTTCACGCGCAGCGCGGCTCACCGGTATCTCGCCGAGGGCCGCATCGTGGTGCTCGCCGGCGGCACCGGCAATCCGTACTTCACCACCGACACCACTGCGGTTTTGCGCGCGGCCGAGATCGGCGCGCAGGCGGTTCTCAAGGCCACCAACGTGGACGGGGTTTACAGCGCCGATCCGAAGAAGGACAAATCCGCCAAGCGATTTGAACGGCTGAGCCATTCGCAGGCGGTTGAAGGTGGCTATAAGGTGATGGATGCGACGGCCTTCGCGCTTGCCCGCGAGACGTCGTTGCCTATCATTGTGTTCTCGATCGCGGAGCCGGAGTCGATCGGTGCCGTGCTGAGCGGCAAGGGCAAGAGCACCATCGTCTCCGGTTGACGCGCTACGCTTCTGCTGACGCTTAAGCCGAAAAATTGAGCCTGAACAATAAGATACGAGATGCGGCCCAGACGTTGATCCGCATCGGACTTGAAGGGAGTACCATCGCATGGTCGCCGGGAATTTCGACATCAACGATCTGAAGCGCCGGATGGAAGGCGCGATCAATGCGCTCAAGCACGAACTGGGCGGGTTGCGCACCGGCCGCGCTTCGGCCTCGATGGTCGAGCCCGTGCAGGTCGAAGCTTACGGCAGCCACATGCCGCTCAATCAGGTTGCGACGGTCAGTGTCCCAGAGCCGCGTCTGCTCTCGGTTCAGGTGTGGGACAAGTCGATGGTGAAAGCTGTCGAAACAGCGATCGTTAATTCGAACCTCGGTCTGAATCCGGCCACCGAAGGTCAGGTCATTCGTTTGCGCATTCCCGAACTCAATGAAGAGCGCCGCAAGGAACTCGTGAAGGTCGCGCACAAGTACACCGAGGCTGCGCGCGTTGCGGTACGCCACGTGCGCCGCGACGGTCTCGACGTGCTCAAGAAACTCGAGAAGGATCACCAGATCTCCGAGGACGACGAGAAACGCCTTTCGAACGAAGTTCAGAAGGCCACCGATGCGGCCATCGCTGACGTCGACAAGGCGCTTGCGACCAAGGAAAAAGAAATTCTCACGGTTTAAGAGATCGCGCGATGTCGAACGGCGCCATGCCAAAGCCAGAGGACTCGGGTCGTGCCGATGCGCCGCGGCATGTCGCGATCATCATGGATGGCAACGGGCGCTGGGCGGCGGCGAGGGGACTGCCCCGCGCGGAAGGCCATCGCCGCGGCGTCGATGCGCTCCGCAAGGTGGTGCGCGCGACGTACGAACTCGGGATTTCCTATCTCACGATCTTCTCCTTCAGCTCGGAAAACTGGTCACGTCCTGCAAGCGAGATCGGCGATCTGTTCGGACTGCTTCGCCGTTTCATCCGCAACGATCTTGCGACATTGCATGCCGACGGCGTGCGGGTTCGCGTGATCGGCGAGCGTGAGGGACTCGAATCCGACATCTGCTCGCTTCTCAGCGAAGCTGAAGAACTGACGCGAAACAACACACGGCTGACGCTCGTCGTTGCGTTCAATTATGGATCACGGCAGGAGATCGCCAATGCGGCGCAGCGCCTTGCGCGCGAAGTCGCTGAGGGCAAGCGCGATCCGGCAACGATCACGACCGACGCGCTCGGCAGTTATCTCGACACCTCGGACATTCCAGATCCCGACCTGATCATCCGCACCAGCGGTGAGCAGCGGCTGTCGAATTTCCTGATGTGGCAGGCTGCCTACAGCGAACTGGTGTTCGTTCCGGTTCACTGGCCGGATTTCGACAAGGCCGCGCTTGAAGGCGCGATTGCCGAATACGCGACCCGCGAGCGACGCTTCGGCGGCCTGGTCGCTAAAAACGTCGCAAAGACGGGATCGTGAGCGGCGTGGGCCCCGATACGCCAGCGACACCCGAGGCTGCGAAAGGTTCGAGCAATCTCTTCATGCGTGTCGTTGCGGCGCTGATCATGGCTCCGCTGACGATTGCGATTGTCTGGATCGGCGGCTGGCCATGGGCCTGCATCGTGATCGCCGCCGCTGCGTTGCTGTATTTCGAATGGTTGATGATCGTTGGCGCCTCCGGCAACCGATTTGCCGTCGTCGCCGGAATAGCCGCACTGGCGATTGCGGGCATTTGTCTGATGATGCGGCGGACGGACCTTGCGCTCGGGATCGTGGCTGTGGGCATTGCGCTCGCTGCTGTTGCCGCACGCGGCCAGCGCGGATGGGTTGCCAGCGGACTGGTTTATGCGGCGGCAGCCCTGATCGCCTCGATTGTGGTCCGGCGTGACGCTGACCTCGGTTTTGTCGCGCTGATGTTCGTACTTCTGGTCGTCTGGGTGACCGATATTGGCGGTTACTTTGCCGGGCGAGGCATCGGCGGACCGAAGCTCTGGCCGCGCGTCAGTCCCAAGAAGACATGGGCGGGCGCGATTGGCGGATTGGTGCTTGGCCTTGCGATCGCGGCGGTATTCGCGTGGCTCGGGTTCGGCGCGATGCTTCCGCTCCTTCTGCTTGGCGCTGTGCTGTCGATTGTTTCCCAACTCGGCGACCTGTTCGAATCTGCGATCAAGCGCCGTTTCGACGTCAAGGATTCGAGCCACATCATTCCCGGTCATGGCGGATTGCTGGATCGGCTCGACGGTTTCGTTGCGGCGATCGTTTTTGCCGCTCTTATTGGTTTTATGCGCGGCGGCCTCGATGGCGTCGGCCGTGGTTTCATGGTTTGGTGATATGATGAACGCTGTTCCGTTGCGTAACAACAAGGCTGCGGCCACCACGGTGCGGACCGTTACGGTGCTCGGCGCCACGGGATCGATCGGCGACAGCACGATGGATCTGCTGCGCGCGTCGCCGGAACGCTATCAGGTCGAGGCGTTGACGGCGAACAGCAACGTCGAAGGGCTCGCCAGGCTCGCAAAGGAGTTTGGTGCGCGCTTTGTTGCGGTCGCGGATGCGTCGAAACTCGGCGAACTGCGTGACGCGCTGGCCGGAACGAGCATTGCCAGCGGGGCGGGCGACAGTGCCATCGTCGAAGCAGCCCAGCGGTCGGCCGATTGGGTGATGGCCGCGGTTAGCGGCGCGGCTGGCCTGAAGCCTGCGCTCGCGGCGGCGGATCGCGGCGCGACGATCGCGCTCGCCAACAAGGAATGTCTCGTTTGCGCCGGCGACTTCTTCATGGATCGCGCCGCGAAAGCGGGTGCCTGCATCCTGCCGGCGGATTCCGAACACAACGCGCTGTTTCAGGCGCTGGCCTCCGGCAACCGCGAGGAACTGGTACGCGTCATCATCACGGCATCGGGTGGCCCGTTCCGGACCTGGAAGGCGGCCGACATCGCACAAGCGACACTGGCGCAGGCCTTAAAGCATCCGAACTGGAGCATGGGCCAGAAGATTACCATCGATTCCGCGTCGATGATGAACAAGGGGCTCGAGGTGATCGAAGCCTCCTATCTGTTCGCCCTGTCGCCCGACGAGATCGATGTGTTGGTGCATCCGCAATCCATCGTTCACGGCATGGTGGAGTTTTCTGACCGTTCCGTCATGGCGCAGCTCGGGACTCCCGACATGCGCACGCCGATTGCGCATTGCCTCGGCTGGCCCGATCGCATTGTGGGGCGCGCAGCGACGCTGGATCTCGCAAAAATCGGCTCGCTGACGTTCGAGGCACCTGATTACGACCGGTTCCCGGGATTGAAACTCGCCTATGACGCACTGCGCACGGGCAACGGCGCGACGACCGTCTACAACGCGGCGAACGAGGTCGCGGTGGCGGCGTTCGTCGCACAGAGAATCCGGTTTGGCGGCATCGCGCAGCTCGTCGAAGCCACCTTGAACCACTGGGTACGGGCAGGGAATCTCGCGCCGCTGACGTCGGCTGATGACGCGATTTCCGTTGACCATGATGCGCGAAATAGGGCGGTCACCCTCTTGCCTCAAATTGCCTTAAAGGCATCCTAGATCGTTGGGGATCGGGCCGGCCGGCCTGCTGGTGAGGGATTGGGTTGTGGATTTTTTCCTGAATAGTTTCAATGCGTTGAGTCATGGATTGATCGGCTACATCATCCCCTTCCTGTTTGTCCTGACCATCGTTGTCTTCTTCCATGAGCTTGGCCATTTCCTCGTCGCCCGCTGGGCCGGGGTGAAGGTTTTAACGTTCTCGCTCGGCTTCGGCCCGGAACTGTTCGGTTTTAACGACCGTCACGGCACGCGCTGGAAGGTGTCGGCGATCCCGCTCGGCGGCTACGTCAAGTTTTTCGGCGACGAGTCGGAGGCCAGCACGCCGTCAGCCGATACGCTCCAGACCATGACGGCCGAAGAGCGCAAGGTCAGCTTCCATCACAAGGGCGTTGGCGCTCGCGCGGCGATCGTCGCGGCGGGTCCGATTGCGAACTTTCTGCTCGCGATCGTGATCTTCGCTGCTCTCTTCACCTTCTTCGGCAAGCCGAGCCAGACCGCGCGCGTCGATTCCATCCAGGAAAACAGCGCTGCTTCGGCCGCCGGGTTCAAGCCTGGCGATGTCGTGACGGCGATCAACGGCGACCCGATCGAAAGCTTCACCGACATGCAGCGCATCGTGAGCACCAAGGCGGGTACGCCGCTGGTGTTCACCATCAAGCGCGGCGATGAGGTCGTGAAACTCAACGGCACGCCTCAGCTTCGCGAGATCAAGGATTCGTTCGGGAACGTCCACCGGGTCGGCATTCTCGGTATCACCCGTGCCACCGGACCGGGTGATACCGTCACCAAACCAGTGAACCCAGCGACCGCTGTTTGGCTGGGCGTCAAGGAGACATGGTTCGTCGTTGACCGGACTGTTGCCTATATCGGCGGAATTTTCACCGGCCGGGAGAATGCCGATCAGGTCGGCGGCCCGATCCGGATCGCCCAGATCTCCGGCCAAGTGGCCACCATCGGCCTTTCGGCCCTGATTCACCTTGCGGCCGTCCTCTCGGTTTCCATCGGCCTGCTGAACCTGTTTCCGGTGCCGCTTCTGGATGGCGGACACCTTTTGTTCTATGCGGTGGAGGCGATTCGCGGAAAGCCTCTGTCGGAGCGTTCGCAGGAGCTTGGTTTCCGTGTCGGACTGGCGCTTGTGCTGATGCTGATGCTGTTCGCGACTTACAACGACATCCTGCATTTGGCCGCGTCCTGATTGCGGCTTTTTTGCAGGCGTGGCCGATCAGCAACGTCTTGTAGGGAAATTGGAATTGCCCTGTGAAAGGTCGTTTGCCCATGAGGCAAAATTGGCTACAAGCAGTGCAATAATTGGGGAATCTCCCGGCCCGGTTTGGCCGGCTTTGGAATGACAAGGGCGCCTAGCGCATGATGGTTGGATTGCGAGTGCTAAGGGGTGGTCTGGCCGCCGCCCTTATCATGATTGCTTTGCCGGTTGCCGCAGTGGCGACGGCTTCGCTCGTATCGTCACAGGCCATTGCCCAGACTGCGGCCTCCATTGGCGTGGAAGGCAACCGCCGTATCGAGGCTGATACCATCCGTTCCTATTTCAAGCCGGGCCCCGGCGGTCGCCTCGACAGCGCCCGTATCGATGACGGCCTGAAGGCCCTGATCGAAACCGGGCTGTTCCAGGATGTGAAGATCAACCAGGCGGGCGGCCGGCTGGTCGTGGTGGTCGTCGAGAACCCGGTCATTGGCCGCGTCGTTTTCGAAGGCAACAAGAAGGTCAAGGACGAGCAGCTTAACGCCGAAGTCCAGTCCAAGGCGCGCGGAACGCTGTCGCGAGCCATGGTCCAGTCCGACACCGCGCGCATCACTGAAATCTATCGCCGCAACGGCCGTTTTGACGTCAAGGTCGAACCCAAGATCATCGAGCAGCCGAACAACCGCGTCGACCTCGTCTTCGAGGTTACCGAAGGCGCGAAGACCGGCGTGAAGTCGATCGAGTTTATCGGCAACAAGGCATACTCGTCCTATCGTCTGAAGGACGTGATCAAGACCCGCGAAAGCAACTTCCTCAGCTTCCTCGGTTCCAACGACGTTTATGATCCGGACCGCATCGAGGCCGACCGCGATATCCTGCGCAGGTTCTACCTCAAGAACGGATATGCCGACATTCAGATCGTCGCGGCGCTGACCGAGTATGATCCTCAGCGCAAGGGATTCCTTGTGACCTTCAAGATCGAGGAAGGCCAGCAGTACCGTGTCGGTTCTGTCGATTTCCAGTCCAGCATTGCGTCGTTCGATGGCAGCTCTCTCCGCAGCCTGTCGCGCGTCAGCGTCGGTTCGATCTACAACGCCGAAGCCGTTGAAAAATCGGTCGAGGAAATGTCGATCGAGGCGTCCCGTCGCGGTTATGCGTTCGCAACCGTGAAGCCGCGTGGCGACCGCAATTTTGAGGCGCACACCGTGTCGATCGTGTTCGCGATCGAAGAAGGTCCGCGCACCTATATCGAGCGAATCAACGTTCGCGGGAATACGCGAACCCGCGACTATGTCATTCGCCGCGAGTTCGATATTTCGGAAGGCGATGCCTACAACCGTGCGCTGGTCGATCGCGCCGAGCGCCGCCTCAAGAACCTCGACTACTTCAAGAGCGTCAAGATCGTGCCCGAGCCCGGCTCGTCGACGGATCGCGTCGTTCTGAACGTCGATCTCGAAGAGAAGTCGACCGGCGACTTCTCGGTCTCCGGTGGTTATTCGACCGCGGACGGATTCCTCGGCGAAGTCAGCGTCTCGGAACGCAACCTGCTTGGTCGTGGCCTGTATGCGAAGGCGTCCGTGCAATACGGACAGCGCACGCAGGGCTACCAGCTCTCGTTCGTTGAACCTTATCTGCTCGGCTATCGCGTGGCCCTGGGTCTCGACTTCTATCAGCGCAAGCAGCTCGCCTCGACCTACGTGTCCTACGACTCGAAGTCGATGGGCTTCAGCCCGCGCCTCGGTTTCCAGCTGCGTGAAGATTTGAACCTGCAGCTGCGCTATTCGATCTCGCAGCAAGAAATCACGCTGCCGTTGAATCTGACGAACTGTAACAATAACATCAACAATCCGAACTTGGCGTTCAATCCAACGCCAGCCTATGTCGGAGCCAACTTAGCCGATCCAAATGTAATTGCTGGCGGGTTTAGCCCGCTAATCGGGGGCAAGAATTGTTTCCAAGATGGCGAAGCTTCTGTCGCTGTGAAGGAAGGACTTGCCAACGGGCGTGTCATTACCTCGGCCGTGGGTTACACGCTGGCCTACAACACGCTCGACAACAACAAGGATCCAACCACCGGTATCCTGGCAACCCTGAACCAGGATTATGCTGGTGTTGGCGGCGACGTCAGCTACCTGAAGACAGTCGGCGACGTGAAACTGTATACGCCGATCGTGTCAGATATCGTCGGCGTGCTGCGCATTCAGGGCGGTGTGCTTACGGATACCGGCAAGGGCATCCGCATGCTGGATCATTTCCAGATGGGTCCAAACCTCGTACGCGGTTTCGCGCCGGTCGGCATCGGTCCGCGCGATATCACCGAGGGCACCTACAAAGACGCGTTGGGTGGCACCAAGTATTGGGGTGCCTCGGCTGAACTGCAGATGCCGTTCTGGTTCCTGCCGAAGGAAATCGGCCTGAAGGGCGCGGTCTACGCTGATGCAGGATCGCTGTTCGATTACCAGGGGGCAACTTGTCGGGCAGCGACTTTGGAGTGCCTGACGGTCGGCGGTGATGACGGTTTGATCCGGTCGTCAGTCGGTGTCGGTTTGATCTGGCAGTCGCCGTTCGGACCGCTGCGGTTCGACTATGCGGTCCCGCTGACCAAGGGTAAGTACGACCGGACGCAGGAATTCCGGTTCGGCGGCGGTACGTCATTCTGAGCTCACATCGGGCTCGCACTTCGACATAGCGGGTTCCAGCCGTCCGGCTGGAGCCCGCTCAAGTATTTTGTTGCAGGCATTTTCCTTCTGCGGTTCGAGTTCGCGTCGCGGGAAAGTGCATTTTCCTGACCGCGGCGGGTGGAATGACGCAGAGGACGTTCTTTAAAAGTCCTTCACCGGTGACGCTGGCGGATCTTGCTGCGTTGACCGGCGCTCAGCTTGCCGACCCGTCGTGCGCCGGCAAGGCCATCGCGGGAGCGGCATCGCTGGACCGTGCAGGCCCCTCTCAGCTGACATTCTGCGAGAGCAAGAAATACGCTGCTCAGCTCGAACAGACGCATGCAGGCGCGTGTCTGGTGAACGAGCGCATGGAGGGCAGCGTTCCTTCACACGTTGCCGTGCTGCGCGTGGCGGAGCCGTACCGCGCCTTTGTCGCGGCGATGCGATCATTCTACCCCGATACCCTGCGTCCTGCCTCGTGGTTCGACAACAGCGGCGTCGCGGCCGGTGCGGTGGTGCATTCGTCCGCGTATCTCGAGGACGACGTTGTGGTCGATCCGCTCGCGGTGATCGGGCCGGACGTCGAAATAGGTTCCGGAACAGTGATCGGCTCGGGAGCGGTGATCGGCGCGGGCGTCCGGATCGGGCGGGACTGCAACATCGGCGCGAATGCGTCGATCCTGTGCGCGTTCATCGGCAACGACGTTATCATCCATCCGGGCTGCCGGATTGGCCAGGACGGGTTTGGATACCTGATGGGCGCCCGGGGGCATCAGAAGGTGCCACAGGTGGGGCGGGTCATCATTCAGAACGGGGTAGAGATCGGCGCCGGCACGACGGTGGACCGGGGTGCCCTGAACGACACCGTGATCGGCGAGGGCAGCAAGATCGACAACCTCGTCCAGATCGGCCACAACGTGACCATCGGGCGGAACTGTATCGTCGTCAGCCAGAGCGGGATCGCAGGCAGTTCGACGCTCGGTGACGGGGTTATCCTCGGAGCGCGGATCGGCGTGAGCGATCATGCCACCATCGGCGACGGGGCGCAGATCGCGGCACGAAGCAGCGTCGTCGGCGAAGTGCCGCCCGGCGCGCGCTGGGGCGGCTCGCCGGCGAAGCCGATCAAGCAGTTCTTTCGCGAGCTGTTTGAGGTGGAGCGCCTCGGCCGCGAAGGCAGTGCGAAATCGAAATCGAAGCCGTCCGGTTCGGGCGACGAGGAACAGACATAATGGACGAGAAGGCGCCTATCACCATCGAGGCCGTGGATATCGGGCAGATCTTGAAAACACTGCCCCATCGCTATCCCATGCTGCTGATCGACAGGGTGATCGACATCCGCAAGGACTTCAGCGGGATCGGTATCAAGAATGTATCGGCCAACGAACCGCAATTCCTGGGGCATTTCCCTAACCGTCCGATCTATCCCGGTGTCCTGATGATCGAAGGCATGGCGCAGACTGCCGGCGTCATCGGCATGCTGTCGACCGAGACTGATCGCCCGACTGCGGTGTATTTTCTGACCATCGACAAATGCAAGTTTCGCAAGCCGACGGGGCCGGGCGACATTATTCACTATCACATGCGGCTGGTTACGCGGCGGCGGGACATGTGGTGGTTTCACGGCGACGCCAAGGTTAACGGCGAAGTGGTCGCGGAAGCCGATGTTGGCGCGATGCTTGCCGACTGACCTGTTTTTGTCATCATGCGTAACAATTGATGACCATGCTTGTGTCGTCTTTCATTCCTGATGGCGGGCGGGCTTGCACTATAACGAAGTCATATCGTCTGCACGGCTAGTTTTCAGCTGAGCGAAAGGCATGCAGGCATGAGGGGCTGATGAGCAAGATCGATCCAACGGCGCGAATTGAGGATGGAGCCATCATCGGCGAGGACGCCTCGATCGGGCCTTATTGCATCGTCGGGCCGAACGTGACGATCGGTGCGAACTGCACACTGCACGCTCATGTCAACGTGAGTGGCCACACGACCCTTGGCGACGGCTGTACGGTGTTTCCGTTTGCATCGCTCGGCACGCCGCCGCAGTCCTCCGGCCACCGCGGAGAGCCGACAAGGCTGGAGATCGGCGACAATTGCACCATCCGCGAGTCGGTCACAATGAACGCAGGTACGGCCGCCGGAGGCGGTGTGACCCGTGTCGGGTCGCGCGGATTTTTCATGGCCTACAGTCACGTCGCGCATGATTGCCAGATCGGCAATGATGTCATTCTTGCCAATGGCGTGCAGCTAGGCGGCCACTGCGAAGTCGGCGATTACGTTTTTTTTGGCGGCTTATCGGCGGCGCATCAGTTTGTCAGGGTGGGAACACAGGCCATGGTTGGCGGCGTTTCCGGTTTACGCGGTGATGTCATTCCATTTGGCCTTGTCAGCGGCCAATTCGCGCATCTCGAAGGGTTGAATGTCGTCGGCATGCGGCGGCGAAAGTTCACGCACAAGCGTCTTCAGCTAGTGCGTGATTTTTATCAGCAGCTGTTTCACGGCGGCGGAGTCTTCTCCGACCGGCTTGCGGCTGTGCGCTCCATGGCCCATAGCGATCCTGCCATTGCGGAAATCCTGAAATTCATCGATGAGAGCGACAAGCGCCCGCTCTGCATGGCGCACAACAACCCCAACAAATCGACTGAGCGCGCGCGCCTCGAACCCCGATGACAGCTGGTCCCGAAATATCCGCAACAGTCGGCATCATTGCAGGAGGCGGTGTGCTGCCGTTCTCAGTGGCGGAGGCGCTGCGCGCGCGAGGGATCGCACCGTTCATATTCGCCGTCAGGGGCTTTTGCGATCCGGTTCGCGTGACGCAGTTTCCGCATCATTGGGTTGCGCTCGGCCAGGTCGGCCGGTTGACCCGGCTGATACGGTCCGAGGGATGTCGCGACATCGTGTTTCTGGGCGGGATGGTGAGGCCGGCACTGTCGGACATTCGTCTCGACTGGGGGACAGTGCGTGCCATCCCCTCTATTGCGGCAGCGCTGCGCGGCGGTGACGATCATCTGCTGACGGGCATCAGCCGGATTTTCGAGCGCCATGGCTTTCGCGTCGTCGGCATCCAGGATGTCGCTCCCGAACTTCTGATGCCGGAAGGCAGTATCACGCGCCGCACGCCAGATGCCGAGGCGATCGCGGATATCGCGAAGGGACGTGAACTGATGCATGCGATCAGTCCGTTCGATGTCGGTCAGGGCGTCGTGGTCATCGACGGTCACGTCGTCTGCGTCGAAGACATCGAAGGTACCGACGGGCTTCTGGCGCGGGTAGCCCGGTTGCGCGCAGACAAGCGAATTCGCGCGAAACCCGGCCGTGGCGTTCTGGTGAAGATGCCGAAGGTGCAGCAGGACCTGCGGTTTGACCTTCCGACGCTTGGTCCAAAGACGATCGATGGCATCGTAGCAGCCGGACTCGCAGGCATCGGCATTGTCGCCGGACGTACGCTGGTCGCCGAAGCGGATGTGATGACCGCCAAGGCCGATCAGGCCGGCGTGTTTGTCACCGGATTGCCGTTGTGAACATGCCCGAGCCTCACGCAGGCCCGAAGATATTCCTGATCGCTGCAGAAGAATCCGGCGACCGGCTTGGGGCGGGTCTCATCAAGGCGTTGCGCGAACGGCTCGGACCGGCGGCGACCTTTACCGGAATAGGCGGCCGCCACATGGCGGAGCAAGGGCTCGCGTCGCTCGTTTCGATCGACGGACTGTCGATCATCGGTCTTGCCGCGATCCCGAAGCGATTGCCGATGATCCTGCGGAGAATCCGCGAGGCGACCGATGCGGTCCTGAAGGAGCAGCCCGACGTCCTGGTGATCATCGACAGTCCGGATTTCACTCATCGTGTGGCCCGACGCGTCCGCGCGCGCGATCCTTCGATTCCTATTGTCGATTACGTATCGCCGACGGTTTGGGTCTGGCGTCCCGGCCGCGCCCGGAAGATGCGGGCGTATGTCGATCAGCTTCTCGCCGTGCTGCCGTTCGAGCCCGACGTTCACCGCAAGCTAAGCGGTCCGCCGTGCAGCTATGTCGGTCATCCCTTGCTGGACGAACTCGATACGCTGCGGCCGAACGCTGAGGAACTTGCGCGCCGGACCGCGGCGCCGCCGTTGATTGTTGTGCTACCGGGAAGCCGCCGCAGTGAGATCAAGCGTAACATGGCGATCTTCGGCGAGACGCTGCGGCTGTTGCGCGCGCAGGGCGTGGCATTCGAGCCTGTGCTGCCGACCACGCCTGAATTGCTGGACAGTGTCCGCGCAGCTGCCGAAAGCTGGCCTGTGCAGCCGAAGATCGTCGTCAGCGACAGCGACAAGAGGGCTGCGTTCCGGACGGCGCGCGCCGCGCTCGCGAAGTCCGGCACAGTGACACTTGAGTTGGCGCTCGCAGGCGTGCCGATGGTGACGGCCTATCGTGTCACGGAGATCGAAGCGTTCGTTGCGCGCCGCGTGATCCAGACTTCCTCGATCATTCTGGCCAATCTCATCCTTGGCGAAAACGTGATCCCGGAATTCCTGCAACAGGATTTCACGACGGAAAAGCTCGCACCGGCATTGCGGGACATTCTGGGCGATACACCGGCACGGCAGCGGCAGGTGGATGCATTCGCGCGTCTGGAAGAGATCATGTCCACCGGCGGAAAGCGGCCGAGCGAACTGGCCGCGGACGGCGTGATCGCGAAGCTTCGCTAGGGCACGGTCCCGAACAATGGCAACCGGTTTTCGGAAAAGGATCATGCCTAACTAAAAAGGCCGGTGCAGAGCACCGGCCTTTTTGCTGCGCCACTCAATGGCGGCGCATTTATTTGCGCTTGTCGATCCCGACATAGTCGCGGGTCGTGGCGCCGGTGTAGAGCTGGCGCGGACGGCCGATCTTCTGCTGCGGGTCCTGGATCATTTCGCTCCACTGGCTGATCCAGCCGACGGTGCGTGCGACCGCGAACAGCACGGTGAACATCGAGGTCGGGAAGCCCATCGCCTTCAGCGTGATGCCCGAATAAAAATCGACGTTCGGATAGAGCTTGCGCTGGATGAAGTATTCGTCGCTCAGCGCGATCTTCTCAAGTTCCATGGCGACATGAAGCAGCGGGTCATTCTGGTGGCCGGTTTCCGCCAGCACCTTGTGACACATCTGCTGCATGATCTTCGCGCGCGGATCGTAGTTCTTGTAGACGCGGTGGCCGAATCCCATCAGGCGGACGGTGCTGTTCTTGTCCTTCACCTTGGCGATGAATTCCGGAATCTTGTCGACAGTGCCGATCTCGGCCAGCATCTGCAGCGCGGCTTCGTTCGCGCCGCCGTGGGCCGGTCCCCACAGACAGGCGATGCCGGCGGCGATACAGGCGAACGGATTGGCGCCTGACGAGCCCGCGATGCGGACGGTCGATGTCGACGCGTTCTGCTCGTGGTCGGCGTGAAGGATGAAGATCTTGTCCAGGGCTTCCGCCATCACTGGATTGACCTTGTAATCCTCGCACGGCACCGCGAAGCACATGCGCAGGAAGTTCGACGCGAAATCGAGCGAATTCTTCGGATACACGAAGGGCTGGCCGATGTTGTACTTGAAGGCCATCGCAGCCAGCGTCGGGATCTTCGCGATCATCCGTATCGAGGCGACCATCCGCTGATGCGGATCGTTGATGTCGGTCGAGTCGTGATAGAACGCGGCCAGTGCGCCAACCGAGGCCACCATCACGGCCATCGGGTGAGCGTCGCGGCGGAAGCCCTGGAAGAAGCGAGCGACCTGCTCATGAACCATCGTATGGTTCGTGACGCGCTGATCGAAATCTTCCTTCTGCGCCTTGTTCGGCAGTTCGCCGTACAGCAGCAGGTAACAGGTCTCGAGGAAGTCACCTTTCTCGGCGAGCTGTTCGATTGGGTAACCGCGATACAGCAGGATGCCGGCATCGCCGTCGATGTAGGTAATCTTGGATTCGCAACTACCGGTCGAGGTAAAGCCGGGGTCGTAGGTGAACATCCCGGTCTGGGCGTAAAGCTTGCTGATGTCGATAACGTCAGGGCCGACCGTGCCGGTCAAAACCGGGAAATCGACGGTTTTCCCTTCAACCGTCAGCGTTGCTTTTTTGGTGTTGGTCTTTGCATCCATCGTGAAGTCCCCGGTAAGTGTTGCTCAGGGCGAGTGACGCTTACGGCCATATGGGGGCCTAAGCGCTTTATTCCAGAAGTGTGGCCCGAATGGGTAGCTTATTGCTGTGTGCGCTGCAAGATAGATGGGCTCGACCTAAAGTTAGGCAGGTCTGCGCCAGTGTGACTGGCGTGTATTATCCCAAAGACTGATCCTTCAGGCGATCCAGGCAGGTTTGCTTGCCCAGCACGGCCAAAACGTCGAAAATTCCGGGTGAGGTGGTCCGTCCGGTCAGGGCCACGCGTAGCGGTTGTGCAATCGCCCCGAGTTTGAGGTTCTTCGTCTCGGCAAAGGTGCGCATGGCAGCCTCCGCGGTGTCTGCTGCCCACGGACTGACCGTTTCGAGTGCCGAACGCAGCTCCCCGATCAGCTTCCGCGTGTCAGGTGTAAGCACCGCCGCGGCCTTTGGCTCAAGCTCCAGCGGCCGGTCGGCAAAGATGAAGTTTGCGCTGTCGATCAGCTCGACGATGGTTTTTGCGCGCTCCTTCAGGCCCGGCATGGCGGCAAGCAGTTGAGCCCGGGTCGTGTGGTTCAGCTTGGCGCGGATAGCCGGGCCATTGGGGACGAACTGGAGTACGTCCTCGAAGGCGGCGACCAGCGCCTTGTCGTCGGTGTTGCGGATGTAATGGCCGTTGAGATTTTCGAGCTTGGCGAAATCGAACCGCGCAGCGGAGCGACCAATGGCCGGCAGGTCAAATTCCTTGATCATCTCTTCGGTCGAGAAGATTTCCTGATCGCCGTGGCTCCAGCCGAGGCGCACGAGGTAGTTCCGTAATGCCTCCGGCAGGTATCCGAGGGCGCGATACGCATCGACGCCAAGTGCGCCATGTCGCTTCGACAGTTTTGAGCCGTCCGGACCGTGGATCAATGGAATGTGAGCCATAACAGGCACGGTCCAGCCGAGTGCGTCATAGATGTGCTTCTGGCGTGCGGCGTTGATCAGGTGGTCGTCGCCGCGAATGACATGGGTGACGCCCATGTCGTGATCGTCCACGACCACCGCGAGCATGTAGGTGGGGTTGCCGTCGGAACGCAGCAGCACAAGGTCGTCGAGATTTTCGTTCTGCCAGACCACGCGGCCCTGGACCTGATCCTCGATCACGGTCTCGCCGGACTGGGGCGCGCGGAGCCGGATGACGGGCTTGGCGTCGGCCGGCGCCTCGGATGGATCGCGGTCCCGCCAGCGGCCATCGTAACGGATCGCGCGGCCTTCGGCCTTGGCGGCCTCCCGCATCTTCGTCAGTTCCTCCGCGGTCGCGTAGCACCGATAGGCCTTGCCGTCCGCGAGCAGTTGCTCGGCGACTTCACGATGCCGCGTAGCGCGGGAAAACTGATAGATCGTCTGGTCGTCCCATTCGATTCCGAGCCACTGCAGGCCATCGAGGATCGCTGTGATGGCGGCATCGGTCGAGCGCTCGCGGTCGGTATCCTCGATCCGCAGCAGCATCTTGCCGCCGCGTTTGCGTGCGTAAAGCCAGTTGAACAGCGCGGTGCGCGCGCCGCCGATGTGGAGGAAGCCGGTCGGGGACGGCGCAAAGCGGGTAACAACGGTTTCGGTCATTTCGGGCGGTTCGATCGATCTCTGTGACGGTTATCGGCGGGCGTTTATCACAACAACGGCACACTGTCTCAGCAGGAATTACAGAGGATTTTACGCGCTTGGGTCACCCGATCCGGGGCGCGGCCAGCAAAACGTCCGGTCAGGTCACCACCGGGCGGCACTTGGCGTGGCCGCCCGGATTTGGCACATAGGGCCAAGCTTGAAAGGGTAAAAATGACTGACGAAT
>Ga0233442_1001084_pt1 | contig 22339 bp, 21 predicted proteins | sample SI_123_September_3_FD_182789 | JGI IMG/M metagenome (GOLD analysis project Ga0233442, IMG submission 182789) | Seawater microbial communities from Saanich Inlet, British Columbia, Canada - SI_123_September2016_150_MG | ecosystem: Environmental > Aquatic > Marine > Inlet | place: Canada: British... | reverse complement strand
CCATGATGTTGGCCAATTTTATTGGGGCAAGGCTGATGCATGGCTTGAAAATAGAGATCTGTTCTCAGATAAATCAAGTCTATATATTTTGCCAAGATATAATGTGCAAGATATTGATACAGAAGAAGATTGGACTAGAGCTGAATTGATGTATTCTACGTTATTATTGAATAATTTATAGGAAACAAGAGGAATATGACATATAAAACTGAGCAAGAGAAATTTTGGGCTGGTGAATTTGGTTCTGGATATATTCAACGGAACCAAGGTGATCAAATATTAGCATCCCATCTTAGCTTTTTTTCAAAAGCATTACAAGGGACAAGTGGTGTTGATTCATGTATTGAGTTTGGTGCAAATATTGGAATGAATCTAAAGGCACTGAGACTTCTTTATCCAGAACAAGAGTTGTATGGTATTGAGATAAATGAACAAGCAGTGCGGGAATTAACCAAAGTTATTCCTAGCTCAAATATATACCATAAATCAATCTTAGATTTTAAAGAAAGCAAGAAATGGGATCTTGTTCTAATTAAAGGAGTACTAATTCATATTAATCCAGAGGAGCTAGCAACAGTGTATTCAAAGTTAGCTACAGCAACTAGTAAGTATCTCTTAATTGCTGAATATTACAATCCATCACCAGTATCTATTGTTTATCGAGAAAACGATGATCGACTTTTTAAGCGTGATTTTGCTGGAGAGATTTTAGACCAACATCCAGAGTTCAAACTAATTGATTATGGTTTTGTGTACCATAGAGATCAAAACTTTCCACAAGATGACGTAACTTGGTTTCTTTTGGAGAGGTTGACCAAAAATAAATAAATGTTTGTTGTTATTCGTGCTGATGCATCGAAACACATAGGTTCCGGCCATATTATGCGCTGTCTTACTCTTGCAAAAGAGTTGCGTAATTTAGGTGCAATTGTAGAATTTATAACTAGAAATCATTCGGAAAATCTAAATACTCAGATTATAGAACAAGGCTTTAAGTTGAGATTATTGCCTAATCATAATAAACTTGTAGAACAACGGACTCTGAGTGAATATGAGCAATGGCTTGGTGTCAGTCAGTCAGTAGATGCCGAGGAAACTATTAAAGCGCTTTCAGGTAAGCAGCCAGATTTGCTGATTGTTGATCACTACGCGTTAGATTACAACTGGGAAAAGAAACTTAGAAAGATCATTGACAAAATAATGGTGATTGATGACCTTGCTAATCGCCGGCATGATTGCGATTTTTTATTGGACCAAAATTATACTCATGATTATACGCGCTATGATCGATTACTTTCCCCGGGTACGATAAAGCTTCTAGGGCCAAAATATGCATTATTAGGAAAAAATTTTATACAAAATGCAAAAAATCGCATTAGAGACTATCATACGATCAAGAGAGTGTTTGTTTTTTTTGGTGGTGCAGATTTAGACAACTTAACAAGTGTTGTTTTACAGGTTTTCTCTCAACCAAAATTAAAACATTTGTATGTAGACTTGGTTATTGGATTTGCCAATCCTTATAAAGATAAATTGAAGATAGAGGTAGATAAGTACCCTAATGTTAATCTGTATATACAGGTAGATGATATTGCAGAGTTGATGGTAAAAGCTGATATCGCTTTAGGTGCAGGAGGTACTACGACATGGGAAAGGATGGCATTAGGTCTACCTAGTATTGTTGTAACGACGGCTGACAATCAGGTTGCCTGTATTAAGAATCTTGATCAAGGTGGATATTTAAAATGGCTCGGTGACGTAAATTATGTGGATAAGCATACAATATATAATGCGTTGCTAGAGGCAGGTAAAAATCCTAACAAGCTAAAAGAGCAGTCTCAAAATTGTCAAACAATAGTTAATGGCAAAGGCGCACAAATTGTATCTAGGTTATTAATTAGTGGGCCAGAAGCAAAGACATTAAGCGTGAGAAAAGCGAATGATTCAGACTCGCTACTTTATTGGTATTGGGCAAACGACCCAGTGGTTAGAAGAAATGCTTTCAACCAACAGACCATAGAATGGGAAAGGCACCAAGAGTGGTTTGAATATTATTCAAAGAATCCTGGTACTATTTTGCTATTGATAGAGTCTGAATTTAGCCCAATAGGGCAGGTTCGTTTTGATTGGTCAAGCTCGAAGTATATAATCAGTTATTCATTAGCCAAACAATATCGTGGTTATGGCTTGGGTGAGGTGATGCTCAAAAGGGCAATTGATTATTTACAACAAGAAGTTCCATCTTTTACTTTGGTAGGCAAGATAAAAGCTGCTAATACAGCTTCGATAAAAGTATTTAAACGCTTGGATTTCAGTGAGTTTTTCCCGTCTTATAGAAAAATTGGCGTAAAATATTTTCAGTTAAAATCACACCAATTGAACACATAAATATATATAGGATTAAATTATGAGTCAAATGATTGGTAATATAAAAATAGGCAGAGAACATGTACCATTTGTTATTGCTGAAATGTCAGGAAATCACAATCAGTCTTTAGGTAGGGCGTTAAAAATAGTGGAGGCAGCAGCAAAATCAGGTGCTCACGCACTTAAGTTACAAACCTATACTGCCGACACCATGACTCTTAATATTAGTTCTGGTGAGTTTGTTATTGATGACAAAAATAGCCCTTGGGAAGGTCAGAATTTATATAACCTTTACAAACAGGCGTACACTCCCTGGGAGTGGCATCAGCCAATTATGCAACGGGCAAACGAGCTAGGAATGATTTGTTTTAGTTCGCCTTTTGACGAATCCGCAGTTGATTTTTTAGAAGAATTAAATGTACCGGCATATAAGATTGCTTCATTTGAAAATAACCATTTACCACTAATCAGAAAAGTAGCATCTACTGGTAAACCTGTGATTATTTCGACTGGTATGGCGACAATTTCTGAAATTAATGAAGCAGTTGTGGCTGCGCGCGAATCTGGGTGTAAGAATTTGATTTTGTTAAAGTGTACAAGTACGTATCCTGCTACACCAGAAGATAGTAATATATTAACAATTCCTCATATGAGAGAATTGTTTGGCTGTGAAGTAGGCTTGTCAGACCATACAATGGGAGTTGGAGTCTCAATAGCGGCAGTAGCGCATGGAGCAACAGTAATCGAAAAGCATTTTACCCTTGACAGAAATGATGGAGGTGTGGATAGTGTATTTTCACTGGAGCCGAATGAGCTAAAATCATTAGTAGTAGAAACAGAGAGAGCATATCATTCACTTGGCGGTGTATTCTATGCTAGCACCCAAGGGGAAGAAAAATCAAAGATATTTAGAAGGTCACTCTATATTGTGAAAGATATGAATGCTGGCGATATTTTTACAAAAGATAATTTAAAAATAATGCGCCCAGGAATGGGGTTAGCTCCGAAGCATTATGAAAATATTTTAGGCAGGAAAATAAAAAGAAGTGTAAAAAAAGGAACTGCAGTAAATTGGGAAATATTTGAATAATGTATATATTTTTTAGCGCAGATGTCTACATAAAGTGCGGAATTTTATAATTGGTAATGCTTAAAAAACCACAACTCAATATTTGCGGAAGGATAGTTGGTGAAAATTACCCTCCACTTGTGATTACAGAGATTGGAATCAATCATGAAGGGAGTTTAAAAACTGCATTTGAATTGGTTGATGCTGCAATTTCTGTAGGAGCAGAAGTAATAAAACATCAAACCCATGTTGTTGAAGATGAAATGAGCGGCGAAGCAAAAAAAGTCATACCCGGCAATGCAGATGTATCAATCTATGAAATCATGGAACGCTGTGCTTTAAATGAAGAGGATGAGACTAAGCTTAAAGAATATGTTGAATCGAAAGGAATGATATTTATTTCCACGCCTTTCTCAAGAGCGGCTGCAGATAGACTTGAAAGAATGGGTGTAAGTGCTTATAAAATAGGTTCTGGTGAATGTAATAATTATCCTTTAATTGAGCATATCGCCTCCTTTGGTAAGCCTATGATTGTTAGTACCGGTATGAATGATATTTCTTCTGTTAGAAAGATGACTAATATTCTTGATAAATATAATATTCAATATGCATTATTACACACCACCAACTTATACCCAACCCCTCCTCATCTTGTGCGTTTTGGTGCAATGCAAGAGTTGCAGAAAGAGTTCCCGGATACCATAATTGGATTATCAGACTATACTACATCTAACTTGGCTTGCTTTGGTGCTGTAGCATTAGGAGCATCAATACTAGAAAGGCACTTTACTGACTCTATGGATAGGAATGACCCTGATATTGTTAATTCGATGGATCCTGAGGCTTTGAAAGAATTGATTATCGGCAGCATAGAGTTAGCCAAGATGCGTGGTGGAAAAAAAGAAGCCGCAAAAGAGGAGTAAGTAACAATCGATTTTGCTTTTGCAACAGTGGTAACAATTAAGAATGTTAAAAAAGGCGAGGCATTTACTAAAGACAATATTTGGGTAAAAAGGCCAGGAACTGGCGAAATTAATGCCGAAAATTTTGCTAATATTTTAGGTGCGGTGGCAATACGAGATATAGATATAGATAAGCATGTATCGTGGAGTGATATAAATGAGTAGTTTGTTAGAGTTAATTGGACGAAAGAATGAGCTTTTTTCAAAAGATATAAAGAAGCATAAAGAAGAGTTGTTGCAAAAAGTTTCATCTTCATCATTTTTAGTTATTGGCGGTGCAGGGTCCATAGGGCAGGCTGTAGTTAAAGAGATATTTAAAAGAAAACCATTAAAGTTGCATGTTATTGATATTAGTGAAAACAACCTTACTGAATTGGTTAGAGATATTAGAAGTTCATTTGGGTATATCGAGGGTGAATTTAAAACCTTTGCACTGGATATAGGATCAATAGAATATGATGCATTTATTAAATCTGATGGAAAATATGATTACGTATTAAATCTTTCAGCCTTAAAGCATGTTCGTAGTGAAGAAGACCCATTTACATTAATGAGAATGATCGATATAAATATCTTTAATACTGATAAAACCATTAAACAATCTATTGAAAATGGCACGAAAAAATACTTTTGTGTAAGTACTGATAAAGCTGCAAATCCAATTAATATGATGGGCGCAAGTAAACGCATTATGGAAATGTTTTTAATGCGCAGATCCTTGGATATTAATATTTCAACTGCACGTTTTGCTAATGTTGCTTTTAGTGATGGATCGCTATTGCATGGTTTTAATCAGAGAATTGAAAAAATGCAGCCAATTGCTGCGCCGAGTGACATTAAACGTTATTTCGTCACTCCACAAGAGAGCGGGGAGCTTTGTTTGATGAGCTGTATTTTTGGCGAGAATAGGGATATATTTTTTCCAAAACTAAGTGAATCTTTGCACTTGATATCTTTTGCGGATATTGCCATTAAATATCTTAATGATAAAGGTTTTGAGCCATATTTATGTGAGACAGAAGATGAGGCTAGAGAATTAATTAAAACTTTGCCAGAGCAAGGAAAATGGCCTTGTTTGTTTACAAATAGCGATACAACTGGGGAGAAAGACTTTGAGGAGTTTTATACCGACAAAGAGGTGCTTGATATGGATCGATTTGAAAATTTAGGTGTTATAAAAAATGGGTCAGAATACGATGAAAATCAGTTGAATAATTTTGAAGATGCTATTAATCAACTTAAATCCAGTATGGATTGGGATAAAAAATCAATTGTAAATGAGTTCTTTAAGATGATTCCCAAGTTTGGATACCATGATAATGGCAAGTACCTTGATGGAAAAATGTAATGTTCGAAAATGTTATTAACTTCATTCAAGAAGCCTATCAAACTAAGAGTTTTATTCCTTTGCACGAGCCAAAATTTGTCGGCAATGAAAAAAAATACCTGAACGAATGTATTGATTCAACTTTTGTTTCATCGGTAGGAAAGTTTGTAGATGAATTTGAAGAGAAAATTGCAAATTACACTGGTGCAAAATACGCTATCGCAACTAGTAATGGAACCTCAGCACTACATATATCATTATTATTAGCTGATGTAGATCAAAATAGTGAAGTTATTACTCAACCGATAACCTTCGTTGCCACTTGCAATGCTATTAGTTATTGCGGTGCACAACCTATATTTCTTGATGTTGATAAAGATACTATGGGTCTATCACCATCTGCATTGAAATATTTTCTTGAAAATCACACAACAGTTAAAAATCAACAGTGCATAAATAATAAAACTGGTAAGGTGATTAAGGCATGCGTACCTATGCATACCTTTGGCCATCCTTGTAGTATTGATGAACTCAAAGAAATTTGTGATAAGCACCATGTGTTTTTAATTGAAGACGCTGCAGAAAGTGTTGGTAGTATATATAAAGGCAAGCATACCGGAACCTTTGGACAGGTGGGGGTTATGAGTTTTAATGGGAATAAAATTATTACGGCTGGCGGCGGTGGATGTATTGTCACCAACGATAAGGCTCTTGCAAAAAAAGCTAAACACTTAACTACAACTGCCAAAGTGCCGCACAAGTGGGATTTTAACCACGATATGGTTGGCTACAATTATCGCATGCCAAACTTAAATGCCGCTTTGTTGGTTGCACAATTAGAAAATCTAGATAATTTTATTAGCAGCAAGCGCAAGTTAGCTAATGCGTATGAGGCGTTCTTTAATAGTACTAGTTATGTTTTTGTTAAAGAGCCAATGGACAGTAAATCGAATTATTGGCTAAATTCAATTCTCCTTAAAAATAAACAGCAACGAGATGAATTTTTAGATGAGACTAATTCTAATGGTGTTATGACCCGTCCAATTTGGACATTGATGAATAAACTGCCAATGTTTGAATGTGCACAGTGTGGTAATTTAACAAATTCAGAGTGGCTAGAGGATCGTGTTGTCAATATACCTAGTAGCGTAATATTATGAAGAATATTGTTTTAATTGGCGGTGGAGGGCATTGTAAATCAGTAATTGATGTTATTGAGCAAGAAGGCCGATTTGAAATTGTAGGAATAGTTGATAAACCAAAGCTATTAGGTTCTAATGTTCTAGGGTATTCGGTTATTGGCAGTGATTTTGATTTGGATAGCTTAGCAAAGAAATATCAATACGCTTTAATAACAGTTGGCCAAATTAAATCTCCATCGCTTAGAATAAAACTATTTGATTTGGCTGTTAAAGCTGGATTTACTCTACCTAACATCATCTCTCCAAACGCCTATGTATCAAGGCATTCATCTATTGGCAATGGCGTTGTTGTAATGCACAATGCAATAGTTAATGCAAGTGCATCGATAGGAGATAATTGTATTATAAATTCGAAAGCATTAATTGAGCATGATTGCTTAATCTCCAAACATTGCCATATTTCTACAAATGCAACTATCAATGGCGGGGTTACAGTGGAATCTGGATGTTTTGTTGGTAGTGGCGCAACAACTAAAGAGTTAATCACAATAAGTGAGAATAGCTTTATTAAAGCCGGGAGCTTGGTGTTATGAGTGTATTTATTATTGCAGAAGCTGGTGTTAATCATAATGGGTCAGTTGATTTGGCAAAGAAATTAATTGATGTAGCCTCTATCGCTGGAGCTGATGCAGTTAAATTTCAAACTTTCAAGGCTGAAAATTTAGTAGCCAAAAATACTCAGAAGGCTGATTATCAAAAGCAAACCACAGATGCATCAGAATCACAGTTTGATATGATAAAAAAGCTTGAGCTTGATGTAGATACTCATAAGGAGTTGATCGCTTATTGCCAAGAAAAAGACATAATGTTTTTATCTACACCTTTTGACCATGAAAGTATTGATCTATTAAGCGACTTAGGGTTGAAATTTTTTAAAATAGCTAGTGGTGAAATTACTAACTTGCCATATTTAAGACATATTGGGTCATTAGGCAAGAAGGTTGTTTTATCTACAGGCATGTCAAATCTTAAAGAGGTTGGGGATGCATTGAATATCTTGATTAATGCAGGCACATCTAAAGATAACATTACAGTACTGCATGCGAATACTATGTACCCAACGCCAATGGAAGATGTAAATCTGAATGCAATGCTTACAATACAAAAAGAGTTCGGTGTTGCTGTTGGTTATAGCGATCACACATTAGGAATAGAAGTGGATATTGCTGCTGTTGCAATGGGTGCTTCATGTATAGAAAAGCACTTCACGTTAGATAAAACAATGGATGGTCCGGATCACAAAGCATCATTAGAGCCGGAAGAATTGAAAGCGATGGTAGGCGCAATTAGAAACATTGAAAAAGCACTGGGAAGTAGTGAGAAAAAGCCATCACCAAGTGAAAGTGTTAATATTGATATTGTGCGAAAATCTATTGTTGCCAATCAAAAAATCAACAAAGGTGACATATTGACTGATAAAAATATCACGATTAAAAGGCCGGGAAAAGGGATTAGTCCAATGCAGTGGGATGAGATTATTGGCACTATTGCGGTTAAAAATTATAAACTAGATAATTTGATATAATTATCAGCTATAAAAAAATAGAAAATTTTCAAAATATCCTCTTTATTATTGAAAAATAACAGTAGAAAGGCGTTTAAATTGGCACTAATAGCCTATTTATCACTGTTTTTGGCTGGATAAACAGGGCTTTAAGGAAAATTTTGGATTTTTTAAGAATGGATGAGAAATAGTAAAAAAATGAGAAAAATCTGCGTTATTACCGGAACTCGTGCTGAATACGGTCTTTTATATTGGTTAATAAAAGAGATAGAAAAAGATAAAGATTTAGAACTTCAGCTTGTAGTCACTGGCATGCACCTATCTCCAGAATTTGGATTGACATACAAAGAGATAGAAAAAGATTTTAAAATAGATAAGAAAATAGAGATGATTTTATCTTCAGACACAGCAGTGGGGATTTCTAAATCCATGGGCTTGGCGCAAATATCTTTTGCGGAAGCTTATGAAGAATTAAAGCCTGATATTTTGGTAGTTTTAGGAGACAGGTATGAGATATTTAGTGCCGCCAGTGCTGCAATGATTTCAAAGATTCCTATGGCGCACCTGCATGGCGGAGAGGCTACAGAGGGATTGATAGATGAGCCAATTAGGCATTCAATTACTAAGATGAGTCATTTACATTTTGTTGCTGCTAAAGAATACAAAAATAGAGTAATTCAGCTAGGAGAGCAGCCCGATAGAGTGTTTAATGTCGGTGGCTTAGGGATTGATAATATTAACAAATTAGAATTGTTATCTAGGGAGTCTTTTGAGCAAGCTATTAATTTTAGCCTTGGTGAGAAAAATATTTTGGTTACATTTCATCCAGTAACACTTGAAAGCTCGACAGCTGAAATACAATTTAAAGAGTTATTAGGTGCACTTGACGATCTGCAAGATACAAAAATAATATTTACAAAAGCTAATAGTGACACTGATGGAAGAGTTATCAATAGTATGATTGATGATTATGTCACTAATCATGGCAATACAATTTCTTTTACTTCAATGGGCCAACTTAATTATCTTAGTGCTTTGCAGTTTGTGGATGCTGTTGTTGGTAATAGCTCGAGTGGCTTACTTGAAGCACCAAGTTTTAAAATTGGCACAATTGATATAGGTGACAGGCAAAAAGGTCGTATTAAGGCAAATAGTGTCATAAGTTGTTCACCAGAGAAAGGAGATATTAGTAAATCGTTAGGCAGGTTGTATTCTAAAGACTTTCAGAATATCGTAAAAAACACTAAAAATCCTTATGGATCTGGTGGAGCAAGCCAGAAAATCATAAGCATAATAAAAGACATTAACTTAAAGGGGATTTTAAAAAAACCTTTTTATGATTTAACGGGTGTTAGTAAATGAAAGTTGTGTTAATTGGCTCTGTAGAATTTTCATTAAGAGTATTAGAAAAGCTAATATCTATTGATGTGGACTTAGTCGGGGTTTGTACAAAAAAATCATCAACTTTTAATAGTGATTTTTTTGATTTAAAACCGTTGAGTGATATTAATGAAGTGCCTTGTTTGTATGTAGACGATATAAATTCGACTAAGAGCGTTGAGTGGATAAAAAACTTAAACCCAGATGTTATATTTTGCTTTGGCTGGTCATCATTAATTAAGAAAGATATTTTGGCTATCGCTCCAATGGGAATTGTTGGATATCATCCCGCGAAATTACCAAAAAATAGGGGTAGGCATCCTATGATATGGGCGCTTGCTTTAGGTTTAAAAGAGAGCGCATCAACTTTTTTCTTTATGGATGAAGGTGCAGATACTGGCGATATTTTAACCCAAGTAGATTTCGAAATTAGCTATCAATATGATGCGCGTAATCTTTATGATAAAGTGGTTGAAACAGCATTAATCCAAATAGAGGAGTTTATTCCAGCATTAGAAAAAGGCACCTACACAAGAATTAAACAAAATGAGAAAGAGTCGAATGATTGGAGAAAGCGAAACGAGCTAGATGGAGAGATTGACTTTCGCATGAATAGTCGTTCAATATATAATTTAACTAGGGCTTTAACGAGGCCATATGTTGGGGCCTATATAAAATTTAATGAGACAAATTATTCAGTGTGGAAAGTTAAAGAAAGTAATGATTTTCAAGAAAATATTGAGCCAGGAAAGGTATTGAGAGTGTTTGATAAGGTTTTTGTTGTAAAGTCATATGATGGAGCGATAGAAATTATCGAGCATGATTTTAAAGAGATGCCGAAAGTTGGAGAATACTTATGAACAAAATTTTGGTAATTGCAGTACATCCAGATGATGAGACACTTGGTTGTGGTGGCACTTTATTAAAGCACAAGGCTAATGGCGATGAAATTCATTGGCTTATTGCAACAGACATAAAAGAATTAGAAGGATTCGAAAAGACTACTGTTGAAAAGAGGGGGGAGGAGATTGACAAAGTCAAAGAATTATTTAGGTTCAGTTCGGTCAATAGATTGGGGTTGTCAACCACAAAAATAGATGAATATAGCATGAGCGATTTAATTTCCAAAATTTCATCCATTATTAACAAAGTAAAGCCAAATATCATTTATTTACCCTTTAAGAGTGATGTTCATAGTGATCATAAATATATTTTTGATGCGGCATATAGTTGTACAAAAACTTTTCGCTATCCTTTTATTAAGAAAATTTATATGATGGAGACTTTAAGCGAGACAGAGTTTGCGCCAAGTACAAAAGAGGATAGCTTTGTACCAAATGTGTTTATTGATATAAGTAATTATATGGATAAAAAAATTGAAATTATGAAAGTATTTGAAAACGAAATAGGCGAACATCCGTTTCCAAGAAGCGAAAGAAACATTAGAGCACTAGGAACATTAAGAGGCGCTACTTGTGGATGTGACTATGCAGAGAGCTTTGTACTTTTAAAAGAGATTCAATGAAAAACTACAAGGATATTTTACTAAGCCCAGGATCCACAATAAGAGAAGCACTGAAAATCATAGATAGCGGCGCCATAAAGATAGGTGTTGTGGTGGATGAAAATGAAAAACTTATGGGTGTCGTTACAGATGGTGACATAAGGAGGGGTATTTTAAATAACCTTTCATTAGATGATGCGATAGATTCGGTTGTTTGTAAAGCGCCAACAGTTTGTAAAATTGATGATTCCAGAGAAAAGATACTTGAAATAGCAGTAGACAAAAAACTCTATCAAATACCCATTATAGATAGCAAAGGAAAGCTTGTAGGTATAGAGGAAGTTGATGAGCTTTTAAAGCCTAAACACAAAAGAAGTAAAGTAGTATTAATGACAGGAGGGCTTGGCACAAGACTAAGACCTCTTACTAATGAAACCCCAAAACCGATGCTAAAGGTTGGGGGCAAGCCCCTACTTGAAAGTATAATATTAGGCTTTAAAAAATATGGGTTTACAGAAATTATTCTTAGTGTTAGTTATAAGTCAGAAATTATAGAAAACTATTTTGGAGATGGTTCAAACTTTGGAGTGAATATCAAATATATTCATGAAAATAAGCGAATGGGCACAGCTGGCGCACTAAATTTTATGCGTGAATTATTGAGCGAGCCATTTTTTGTGATGAATGGAGATTTGCTTACCAATATAAATTTTGAACATATGATGGACTACCATATTGAAAATAGCTCGGTAGCCACTATGGGGGTGCGAGAATATGACTTTCAAGTGCCTTATGGCGTTGTAAATTTAGAGGGTGTAGATATTAAAAGTATCGTAGAAAAGCCGACACATAGTTTTTATGTCAGCGGTGGAGTATGTGTACTAGACGCTAAAGTTTTGGATTTTGTGCCAGAAAATGAGTTTTTTGATATGCCAACACTTTTCGAGAAAGTAATTGATAAAAACTTAAAGTGTATATCTTTTCCTATACGAGAGTATTGGCTGGATATTGGCAGGATGGAAGAATTTGAAAAGGCCAATAATGAATATTCCAAGGTATTTTGATTGTATAAAAATAAAACATTTTTAGCAATTATTCCAGCACGTGGAGGTAGTAAAAGACTCCCTCGTAAAAATGTACTTGATTTAAATGGTAAGCCATTGATTGCTTATAGCATTGAAGCTGGATTGGATAGTAGCTATATAGATAAAGTTGTGGTAACAAGTGACAATGATGAAATATTGACTATATCCAAAAAATATGGTGCTATTACGATTAATAGACCAAATGAATTAGCAAGTGATACAGCTACGACATTTGATGCAATTAAACATGCTGTGGATAACTATGAGAAGTATGATTATATTGTTTTGCTTCAGCCAACTTCACCGCTTAGGGATAGAGATCATATAGATAAGGCAATAGAATTATTGGAATCAAAAAATGCTGATGCAGTTGTGAGTGTTTGTAAAATGGATCATTCACCTTTATGGTCGAATACTATAAACGATAGCTTGTCAATGACTGGATTTTTAAAAGATGAAGTTCTAAATAAAAGAAGTCAAGATTTAAAAGAATATTATAGTCTTAATGGGGCTATTTACATATGTGATACTAAAAAACTTCTAAAAGAAAAAAGTTTTTTCTTGAAAGAGAGTATTTTTGCTTATAAGATGGATAGAAAAAGTTCTATTGATATTGATAAAGAGATTGATTTTAAGATTGCAGAGTATCTATTGTAAAATCAGTCAAACCTAATGCGAATAAAATTATGAAAATAACAATAGCAGGTGTCGGCTATGTCGGCCTTTCCAGCGCAATGCTTTTATCTCAAAACCATGAGGTTATTGCCCTTGATATCATCCCTGAGAAGATTGAACAACTTAACAATAAAATCTCACCCATAGTTGATGCTGAGATTACAGATTTTCTAGCTAATAAAGACCTTAACTTTACCGCTATACTAGACAAAGAACTAGCATACAAAAACGCGGATTTTGTTATTATTGCTACACCGACTGATTACGATTCTACTAATAACTACTTTGATACTACTTCGGTAGAAGCGGTTATTCAAGATGTTATTCATATTAATCCTAAAGCTTTAATGATCATTAAGTCAACTGTACCAGTTGGCTATACAAAAAGTATTAAAGATAAATTTAATATTGATAACATTATCTTCTCGCCAGAGTTTTTAAGGGAAGGCTTGGCACTTCATGATAATTTATACCCATCACGCATTATTGTCGGTGAGATGTCAGATAGAGCTAAGGTGTTTGCAGATCTTCTGCAAGAAGGTGCTATAAAAGAAGACATCAATGTTCTGTTTACTCACTCTACTGAAGCAGAGGCAGTAAAGCTTTTTAGTAATACTTATCTTGCCATGAGGGTTTCATATTTTAATGAGCTTGATTCATACGCCGAAGCGCACAACTTAGACTCCAGAAAAATCATCGAGGGTGTGGGTCTTGACCCAAGAATTGGATCACACTATAATAACCCGTCGTTTGGCTATGGTGGTTATTGTTTACCTAAAGATACTAAGCAGCTTAAAGCCAATTACAAAGATGTGCCTAATGCACTTATCAGTGCCATTGTTGATGCAAATTCTACTCGTAAAGATTTTATTGCAAATTCTATCATTAGTAAAAATCCTAGAGTAGTGGGTGTACATAGGCTTATCATGAAGAGTGTTTCTGATAACTTTAGAGCATCATCCATTCAAGGTATCATGAAGCGTATTAAGGCTAAAGGCATTGATGTTGTTATCTATGAGCCAGTGCTAACTGAACAAGGTGAAAATAAGTTCTTCCATTCAAGGGTTATTGGTAATTTAGAAGAGTTTAAACAAGCCAGTGATATTATTATTGCTAATAGAATGGTAGAAGAATTACAAGATGTTAAAGGCAAAGTTTATACCAGAGATTTGTTTAATAGCGACTAGCCAAAGCAATTAAAAACAAGAGTAACCATATGAAAGTGTTAGTAACAGGTTCGGCAGGCTTTATTGGCTCAGCACTCTCAATCAGACTACTTGATAGAGGTAATGAGGTTGTTGGCATTGATAATCATAATGATTATTATGACCCAGCTTTAAAAGAAGCGCGTCTTGCACGCCATGCTGATCATCCAAACTATACTCATGTTAGAATGAATCTTGAAGATCGTGAGTCAATGGCTAAGCTATTTGAAGATGAGCAGTTTGAAGGTGTAATTAACTTAGCAGCACAAGCAGGTGTTAGATATTCTATTGAGAATCCTCTAACCTATATTAATACCAACTTAGTAGGCTTTGCTCATATATTGGAAGGTTGTAGGCACAACAAAGTAGGACATTTGGTGTACGCCTCATCTAGCTCAACGTACGGTCTTAACACCAAGCAGCCATTCTCTACCCATGAAGCAGTTAATCATCCAGTAAGCTTGTATGCAGCCACTAAGAAGGCCAATGAGCTAATGGCACATACTTACTCGCATCTTTATGATCTACCAACCACAGGCCTGAGGTTCTTTACTGTATATGGCCCATACGATAGACCAGACATGGCGCTGCAAAAATTCACACGTGCGATTATGGCAGGTGAGCCAATAACTGTGTTTAACCATGGTAAGCACAAACGCGACTTTACTTATATTGATGATATTGTCGAAGGTATTATCAGAATACTAGACAGACCTGCAACGCCTAATCCTGATTGGGATAGTAACAATCCAGATCCTGCAACCTCTAGTGCCCCATACAGGGTTTATAATATTGGCAATAACAATCCAGTAGAGTTAATGGATTATATTGACGCACTGGAAGCCTCATTAGGCAGGAAGGCAGAAAAAGAATTACTACCACTTCAGCCTGGTGATGTGGTAGATACTTACGCTGATGTAGATGACTTAGTAGAACAGTTTGACTACAAGCCGAGTATGAATATTAAGCAGGGCGTGGAGAATTTTTCGGTTTGGTATAAAGAATATAACAATCTTTAGTTGATAATGAAAATTCAATCAAAAGATAAATTATTAGTAGTAGATATTCTTTGTTTTAGATCTTTGATTAAAATTGTCTTTTTCAAAGAGAAAGTCGATAAGATTGTTTATTTTAATACTCATGTATTTGTCAAGCCACTTATTAATCTTGTGTCAAAAAAAATTAATAAGCCCATGATTCCTGCTAACAACGTAGTTTTATCTACTATGAAAATTGGTAATCAGTCAGTATATGAAAGTGTTGAAAATTCTATTTATTTTTATTTGGAGCAGTGGGTTAAGTCAGATTTTATTAAAAAAAATATTAAAAGTTTTGTTGCTGATACTAATTTTTGTCTTGAAAAGTATAAAGAACATATTAAAATTTCAGCGTATCCATTGATACGTAGGCCTGTTGAAATGCAAAAGATTGCTGAAAGTTTTGGATGCCTGGAGGAGAGTTATTTTTTATTAAAAAAAACCCCCATGGCAGATTTTTTTAAAGAGTCTATTTACAAAGGAAAAGTGTATTTTTATCATAGTTCATTTTTCTTACCTAGTTTAATACATAAACGCGACCATTTTTATTATGATAATTCTTTGGCTGATTACGCTGCTCTTCGAATAGAAACTATAAAATTAATTTATAAGTGGACTGTATCTTTACTAAGTATATTGCTCACATTTTTTAAAAAAACTAACTGTTTAGGGTCTGGTAATATAGTTGTTGAGCTACTTCAAAATAAATTCAGACCCTACAGTCTGAATGATATTTTCTGGTTGCCTGACTCAGGTATCAATCCAAAAACAGTTTATGGTATTACCCCCATTGATTATGATAAAAAATCTATCGATCTCCTTGTAAAGTCTAATATTAATCTTGTCTCAACTATTGAAATTGCTGCCAAACACCCGTCTATATTATTTAAAAATCACAAGTATTTGAATATAGTTCAAGTTAGATCAACATATTTTATAGAAACGTTTAAGTCATTTATAAAACTGTTTACTTTTATATTTAAAGGGTGTGAAGATAACTGGCTTTCCTATCAAGGAACAAAATATATTATAAGAGTTAAATACTGGAGTGAGATTTATAGGAATTTAGGTGCCTCTATATTGTGGAGTATGGGCGATGTTGATTGTGAAAAATTGATTAAGGCACAAGCAATAAAGTTAAATGACGGGTTATATCTAGGCTCGCACTGGAGTAATTACCCGCTCCCTTCAGTTAGTAATCAAAAATTTTATGATGTTTGCTTCCCCTGGAGTGAGTATTTTTTAAACAATTTTTTCACAAGGTATAAATGTAAAAAATCTTATATAGTAGGATATCCTGCAGATTGTTTTTTTGGTCAAAACGACGCTACGCTTCCAAGCCTAAAGAAAGCACACAGTCAAACGTTCGTAATTTCTTATTTTGATAATATTTTTTCAAATGATTTGCCTTATTCAGAAAGTATGCAGATTGAAATACACAGAATGTTATTCAGAGTGTTGAATAAACATGATAATGTTGTCTTATATTTAAAACCTAAAAGAATAAGTTTTTTAGAAGATTTGAAAGGCGTGTCTCAAGAAATTAAACTCATTCTCAACTCTCCCAGGGTAAAGATTTTCACAAATAGTGCCGATGAAAATAGAATTATGCCATCCCGAGTAGGTATGGCAAGCGATTTAGTAATTGGTTTGGGTATAAGTACAGCTGCCGCTGAATGTTGTTTTTCTGGCGCAGTAAGTTTTCATGTCGACATAATGAATATATCAAATAATTATTTTTCCAATATCGCTATCGATAAAGTTGTATTTAGAAGTATTGAAAATTTAGAATTAGCTATTGAGGGGCAAATTATAGGAGATGGTATTTCAATAGATGAATGTAAGGACCTACATAAATGTTTAGATAATTATCAAGATGGTTTGGCTTATAAGAGAACAGGCAATATTATAAAACAAATCCAATCAAATTTTAGATTAGGGCTGAACAAAGATGCGGCCCTTAAAGATGTTAAACTTAAAAGTTGATTTTGATACTTTATTTTAAAATTAGAGTTATAGAGTGTATTTATTATTAATTAAAGGAAGGATATGAATAAAGTTAGATATGAAAACCTTGTGGATTTTAGTCAAGGTATTCTAAAATTAGCTGGTTTGGATGACTACTCATTAGATGCAGTCGTCACAGGTTTGTGCGAAACGTCGCTAAGAGGAGTTGACTCACATGGTGTTCGCTTATTGCCACATTACGTTAATTCCGCTTTTAGTGGGAGGAAAAATCCTAAACCGAATTATATTTTTGAAAAGACATTTTCGTCAATCGGTCACTTGAATGCGGATGATGCATTTGGCCATGCAGCAGGTATGAAAGCGATTGATTATGGAATGGAAATGGCTGATAATCAAGGTATTGGTGTTGTTGCTGTTTCGAACTCAAGCCATCCTGGTGCAATGGCTAGTATGGCACTTAAGGCATCTAGAAAAGGATACATGGCATTTGCATTTACTCATGCGGATGCATTGATTCAGTCTCATAATGGTAAGCGTGCTTATTTTGGAACAAATCCCATCTGTTTTTCTGCTCCTAGAGAGGGAAGTGAGCCGTATTGTCTTGATATGGCGACTAGTATCGTGCCATGGAATAGAGTATTGATACATCGAAATTCAGGAGAGTCTCTTGCCGAAGATATAGCTGTAGATAGTTGTGGAAATTCAACAACGAATGCTGATGAAGCTGCAGCTATACTTCCAACAGGAGGTTATAAAGGTTATGGCCTGGCATCAATGATTGATATCTTGTGTGGTGTTTATACGGGAATGGCTTTTGGTCGATCAATTCCAGCGATGTATAAGGCAAAAATGAATGAACAAAGGAAACTTGGGCAGTTTTATATGGTAATGCGTACGGATGGCGTAGTTTCCCACGATGTGTTCATTGATGCAATGCGGCAGATGACCGATGAGGTTCATAAAGAGCCGAGTCGTGCTGGAGAATCAGTAATGTTACCTGGAGACAAGGAGATTCAGGAGGCTAAGGTACGAATGAAAAATGGAATTCCATTGGATGATGCCACTGTTCGAGCTTTCAAAGATATGAGTGAGAAATACCATATACCTTTAGAAATTATTGCGTAGGCGTGTAGGTCTATAAATTAATAATAATGACTACTAAAATTGTATTTATAGAGTTTTTAGATGAGCTTAAATATCTAGAAGAGTTGGAGGAAGACGAGATAGTAGTTGTCACAACGCAACCAACAGTAAAGGTTAAACTTAAAGGTAGGAAAATACGCTGTATAGACACACAGGAGCTTTTTGGTCGGCAAGGTCATCAAGAAGTTGTTGAGGCTACTGCAGCAATAGTTAATGGTATTCGCCCTTGCTTTTCAGTGCTGTCGCAAGGGTCTGTTAAATATGCACATGAAAGGACAGCTATATTTTATTTAAGATTTTTTCTAAACTATTTATTTTCACATATCTATCTTGTTCATGCCGCTGTCAAAGAGGTTAATCCTGATGAGATTATTGTACTGCCATTTGAGTCATTCAAGCAGGTTGAGGCTCGTCTTAATAAAGCAGGTAGTCTTCTTGGAAACATCGTTGAACTATATAGTAAGGCTAATAATATAAAATCAGTCCGAATATATGACAAGAGTGTAAAGAGAGATAAAAAATTAAGGTATTTTCTTTATCAGCGACTCGAAACTAGCGTATTCAAATTAATGCTTTTTTGGTTACGGAGGGTTGGGAGTAATAAAGAGATATTGCTTGCTCCAAATGATACATGTGGAATGCCTGTTTTGCTGAAGTTAGCTTCCAAGGATATTAAACGATCATTTCCCATATATCTCTCTATTCAACGAGGATCCATTAGGGTGCGTGTAATGGAAATGATTTCTGGAAAATCATTTTCATTGGTATCACTTCCTACAATTTCGACAAAGAGAGAGGGGAACCACTTTGAAAAGTTGTGGTCAACCTGTATGGATGATATCCAGTTATATTTAAAAATACATGCAACAAATTTTGATTTTCATGGAATAGATGTTAGTCAATACATTATTGATTATATGGCACATGGGTTGGCTAGTGAATTAAAAGATCTTAATGGAAAGATATGCTCATTATTTCAGGTATTGCATGAAATTCATCCAACAGTCGTTTTTTCACAGCATGCATTAGGTGTTTCTTATGCGCTTGGTGAGATTTGTCGCGAAAGAAAGATACCTGCAATATTGGTATCACATGGCTCTCATGTCCCCCATCAGCAAAAATTTTCTGAAATTGAGTGGAATGAGCATGCTAGGACTTTGTTCAATACACATTTTCCATTTGTTGCAATACAGACGTCATGGGCTGGTAGATTTTTTGAGGCGCAAAAGAAAGCATTATCAGTGCCAGTAAATACTGGACCATTACTCTTTGCGCAAAAAAGTAGATTGAAAGAGAATCGTGAGCAGTTACGGAAGAGGATCTATAAACAGTATGCGAATGATAAAATATTGATTCATGCTGGGACGCCAAAGTCCTGGCGTTCATTTCGTCCATGGATTTATGAGACACTTGACGAATATATTCATAACATTAATAAAATAATACAAGCAGTGGATAAAGTTCGGGGGGTGTATCTGGCAATTCGATTCAGACCAGTAGGTGGAATTACGTCAAATGATTTTAAAAAAATGCTTATGAAATCAGATTGTTATGGAATTTATGACAAAGGGTCTTTTGATGAGCATTTATTGTCAGCAGATATGTTAATAAGCTACTCTTCAACAACATTGGAAGAGGCGTTGCAAAATAAAATCCCAGTTCTGCAATTTGACCCCGATAACAAGTACTGGCACATACCCTCTAATTTTTTTAGAAATTCGAATATCGGTAATCTGCCTGCAGTACAATGTGTAAGTAATTATCAGGAGCTATGCAAGGTTATTAAAAATTTTGAGAAGAAAATAGATGCTAAGGTAGATGAGTCTGAGTGGAAAGAACACATTCTGGATGTAGATGATAGATGGCTTCAGAAGGTGCGTTCCATATAGTTAATTTTTTAAAAAGGTGAAGTTATATTTATGAGTAATTTGAATATTGTTGTAATTGGTACAGGTATGTTTGCAACAGGTAGAGGGACAACTGGTTTTGGTACCGTGTTACCAGCAATTAGTGAATGGAAGCGGCTTGAGAAAAATATTGGAAAAGTAGTTTTTGTTGGTACTAATGGTAAGCACTCAGCCCAAGCAAAAGAGAAGTTTGATACTCTTTCTAAAGATACTGGCGTTTCTCTCGATATTGATATTTACCCAAAAGATGATGAACAAGATTCTAAGGCGTATATAAAGATAATTTCAGAAATCCCTCGCCCAGCATGCGCTATTGTTGTTGTACCAGACCATCTTCATTTCGAAGTATTGCGTGAATGTCTCTATAAGGATTTACCTGTCCTTGTGGTTAAACCATTAACACCTACAATAGAAGAGGGTAAGAAACTTATAAAGATAGCAAAAAAAAGGAACTTACATGCTGTGGTAGAGTTCCATAAAAGATGGGATAAAGCAAATCTCATGTTGAGAGATACAATACAGAAAGATCGCATTGGAGATTTACTTTATTGCTGGGTTGAGTATAGCCAAAGGAAGTCTATTCCTACAGAAATATTTAAGGCCTGGACTGAGAAAACAAGTATTTTACAATATCTTGGAATTCATTACATAGATATAATTCGTTTTGCAACAGGTGCAACGCCAAAAAGAGTAATGGCACTTGGACAAAAAAAATGGTTACCCTCTCAAGGTTTGGATGCTTACGACTCCATTCAATGTTTTATTGAATGGACACTCCCAAATGGAAATACTTTTACTCAAACAATATTAACAAATTGGATCGATCCAGAGAGTACTAGCTCTATGTCAGATCAGAAAATTAAAATCGTTGGAACTAAGGGTAGATTTGAATCTGATCAAAAAGATAGGGGGGTTACAATTAACGTAGATGGGTGTAATATCGAACAGCCTAACCCTTATTTTTGTACTGATTTTGGGGATGGTGCTGGAAAGGTAAAATGGAGAGGTTATGGTATTGACAGTATAATAAGTTTCCTTTCAGATGTGGATAAGATTAATTTAGGTATAAGTAGTTATGAATCATCACAAGAGGATCGCCCAACTTTTTTAGAGTCCTTAATAAGTACATCAGTAGTTGAGGCGGCACATGAAAGTTTAGCTCAGAACAATATTTGGAAAGAAATAAAAATATAAGCATGCAAATGAATAGTTTAAAAATTTATGCAATGATTCCAGCTCGGTATGGAAGTACTCGATTAAAAATGAAAAATTTGGCTCTAATTAATAACAAGCCAATGATTAGTTACTCTATACAAGCGGCTAAAAACTCAAATGTATTTGATAAAGTGATAGTCAATTCAGAACATACTATTTTTAAAAATATAGCTGATCGTTATGGCGTTGATTTTTATCACAGACCTAATATCTTGGGATCTTCAGAAGCTAAAAGTGACTCTGTAGTAGCTGATTTTATGGCAACCTATCCTGAAGCAGACATTGTTGCCTGGATTAATCCAATTTCACCTTTTCAGACAGATAAAGAGATTTCAGATATTGTAAAATACTTTGTTCAGAATAGCCTTGATTCGTTAATTACTGTTGAGAATAAACAAGTCCATTGTAATTATAAGGAGCTCCCAATAAATTATGATCCTGGTGAAATTTTTGCACAAACCCAAGATTTGTCTCCAGTTCAACCGTTTGTTTATTCTGTAATGATGTGGCGTAGTGATAAGTTTTTATTAGAATATTCTAAGAAAGGGTTGGCATTATTTTGTGGTGATTTTGGTGTGTACCCAGTTGGTAAACTTTCTGGAATTATTATTAAAAATGCAGATGATTTAAAATTGGCGGATATGTTGATGCGTTCTATGAGTGCTGAAAATGATAACAAAAACTATAAGGTAGAATACGATGAACTGGTCAAATGATTATAAAAATCTTTGTAGTATATTATGAATATAACTAATAAGTTACTTGGGTTTCGTTATAAAAAAAATTTTA
>Ga0233442_1001078_pt1 | contig 22411 bp, 34 predicted proteins | sample SI_123_September_3_FD_182789 | JGI IMG/M metagenome (GOLD analysis project Ga0233442, IMG submission 182789) | Seawater microbial communities from Saanich Inlet, British Columbia, Canada - SI_123_September2016_150_MG | ecosystem: Environmental > Aquatic > Marine > Inlet | place: Canada: British... | reverse complement strand
AAATGATACTGTTAATTCAATATTTATTTGTACTAAAAAATATACTCAACAGGAATTGAATCTTACTATTTTTAAGATACTGTGGTAAATGTTGGTTTTTCAGGACTGACTACTTACAAAAACTATAAGAATTTATCCATTTCAAACACAACAAACGCACTTGAAGGTGGAGTCTTTTCTCACATGAAAAATATGATTAATTTACATCGAGGTTTGAGTAAAAATTTGAAGTTGAACTTAGTAGATTATTATTTGGTGAATTGTAAGAAAAAGTAGAAAATTATGCACCCATTTTTTCAATTAAGTCCATTTTATTAACTAGACAAAAAGTTATCATGATATAATTTCAAAAAATATTATAGAAGGTCTTTTATGGGACAAACCATTACTGAAAAAATATTCTCTGAACATACGGGCAAAACAGTTTTTGCAGGTGAAATTGTACGTTCACCTATCGATATGGTTATTGGAAATGATATTACAACACCAATTTCTATTAAAGCATTTGAAGATAGTGGTGCTGAATCTTTAGCAAATCCTGATGGATTTTCAATTGTACTTGACCATTTTATTCCTGCTAAAGATATTGCTTCTGCAAATCAAGCACGTGTTTCTCGTGACTTTGCAAAAAAGCATAGTTTAAAAAACTTTTTTGATGAAAAAGATATGGGAATTGAACATGCACTTTTACCTGAAAAAGGACTTGTTGTTCCCGGTGATGTGATTATTGGAGCAGATTCTCATACCTGTACTCACGGTGCTTTAGGAGCATTTTCAACAGGAATGGGTTCAACAGATTTAGCATTTGCAATGGTAACAGGTGGTAACTGGTTTAAAGTTCCTGAGTCTATCAAAGTTGAACTAAGCGGAAAGCCAGGTGAATTTACTACCGGTAAAGATGTTATTTTAGAAATTATCCGTTTAATTGGTGTTGATGGTGCGTTATACAAAACACTTGAATTTACGGGTGATACTATTGATTATTTAAGTATGGACGACCGTTTTTCAATGTGTAATATGGCAATTGAAGCGGGTGCAAAAAGTGGTATTGTTGCTGTAGATGCCATTACCGAAGAATTTTTAGCAGATAAAAATTTAGCACGTCCTGCAAAACGTCACTATTCTGATGATGATGCTAATTATGTACAAGTACTTAAAATTGATGTTGCTGCATTAGAACCTGTTATTGCCTACCCATTTTTACCATCAAACGGTCACTCACTTTCAAAAGCAGTATCTGATAAAATTAAAGTAGATCAAGCATTTATTGGAAGTTGTACCAATGGTCGCTTAAGTGATCTTAAAATAGCTTCAGAAATTTTAGAGGGTAAACGTGTTCATGAAGATGTACGTCTTATTATCACTCCAGGTACTCAAAAAATTCTTAGAGAAGCGTACAAATTAGGATACATTGATATCTTAATTGAAGCCGGTGGAGTTGTCTCAAATCCTACTTGTGGTGCGTGTTTAGGTGGATATATGGGAATTCTAGGTGATGGAGAAGTGGCTATTTCTACAACAAATAGAAACTTTGTTGGACGTATGGGAAGTCGTAGTTCTGAAGTATACTTATCAAACTCTGCAGTTGCTGCAGCTTCTGCACTTACGGGTTACATTGCTGACCCTGCTACTGTTTTAAACAAGTAAATAACAATCTATCATGATAGAACAGTTATGATAGAGACTCCTTGTATTATTTTCGCAGGGGGTAAAAGCTCTCGAATGGGCAGTGACAAAGCGTTACTTCCATTTGGAGGGTATTCTACACTGGTAGAGTATCAATATTTTCGTTTAAAAAAAATCTTTTCTTATGTTTTTATTTCATCAAAATCAGCGGATAAATTCGAATCTCAGATTTTAAAAGATGCCGTAATTCCAGATCCAATTTCGGATACTTTTGCACCAACTGCTGGATTTATCTCTAGTTTTAAAGAAAATCATCATGATAAAATATTTGTACTTAGTGTAGATACTCCATTTGTTGATGAAAAATCTATCATGATACTTTTTCATCATGATAATAATAAACTCGATGCAACCATTGCAAAAACAGAAAACTCTACTCATCCCATGTGTGGAATTTATCATCGTTCTTTAAAAAAAGAGTTTATAAAAATGTTTGAAGAAGATAACCATAAGTTAGGTTTTTTACTTAAAAACTCTGAAACAAATTATGTAAACTTTGACGATGAATCTCTTTTTTTAAATCTAAATCATCCCCATGAATATAAAGAGGCTTTAGAAAAAATATTATTATAGTCATTTCATCTCTATTATTTTCCTTTACTTCGCTATAATAAATCACAAAACAAAACATTACAAAAATCGAGAAAATATGCAATTAACACACTTAGATGAAAAAGATAGACCAAAAATGGTAGATGTTTCTGATAAAAATGAAACAACACGAACGGCACAAGCTAGTGGTATTATAGAGATGTGTCAAGAAGCTTATAATGCTATTACAAGTCAAACAACAAAAAAAGGTCCTGTTCTTCAAACAGCAGTGATTGCTGCAATTATGGGCGTGAAAAAAACAAGTGATTTAATTCCTATGTGTCATCCCCTTAATCTTAGCGGTATCAACTGTGACATTGAAGAACTGCCTGAATTACCTGGATTTAAACTTTTAGTTACTGCAAAATTAAAAGGGCAGACAGGAGTTGAGATGGAAGCTTTAACAGGTACAAGCATTGGATTACTAACTATTTACGACATGGTTAAAGCGATTGATAAAGGAATGATTATTCGTAATGTTCAACTTGAAACAAAATCAGGAGGTAAAAATGGCGATTTCCAACGATAATAAAATTCTTGCTAAAGAGTTGCCAAAACTTGAATTAGATTATCCTTGTAATTGGAATTACAAAGTGATTTCAACCTCTAAAGAGACATTAAAAAAAGCAGTTCTAGATGTTATTTTAGAACGTCCTCATACCATGACTTTTTCTCATAACTCTAAAACGGGAAAATACATTAGTATGAATTTAGAGTTATTAGTACAAAACGAAGATGAGCGTAACTTGCTATTTCAAGAGTTGAAAAAGCATCATGATATAAAAATGGTTTTATAAAAATAAAAAATTGGAGAACACGATAATGGATTTAGAAAAATTTGAACGTGATATAAAAAATCAATGTAATGCTACACTCAAAGGTAATTTAAGTGAAAAGTTCACTGCGCTGTTTGTACATATTGAAAAAGAGTGGCAAATACCTTCTGATGAGTTAACATTACAAGAATTAAAAGTTATCTCTGAAGTGGTTATTAATACAAAAACTACTGCATTACATAATGAAGTTGAATCTCTTTTAGTCCAACAAGAAAAAATTGAGAGAGAACTTGAACGAAAACGTCATGAATTACAAGATGGTAAGTATGAGATTTTTGCAGCCTTAGAAGAGAGTTTAGGTGATTCTGATATTACATTGGCAAAGCTACATCAAGTGAAACTTCAATCGGTAGATATTTTTGATTTAGTAGAAGAGATTGTAGAATCTGCAATTATTACAACACTAGAGAAAAATCAGGACATTGAAGAGACTATTGAAGAAATTATTAAAGATATTACTTATGAAACATTAAATGAAGGACCGCTTAGCTCTATTCGTATTCGTAAAGTTATCTCTATTATTTTAGAAGTTACAGTTAGCCTTTCTGAAGCTACACCTAATTTAGCAGAAGAGATGATTCGTGGTGCATTACGAGGAATACGAAGTGGTCTAGTAAAAGCTATTGATCGTTTTAAACAAAACCTTCTTTATATGCCAGAAGAGGCAAAAATACTTTTAGTAGAAGATTATGCATCGTTTCACGAAGAGTTGAGTTTTACCGATGAAATTTTTGACAAAGTAGTTATTACGGTTGCTAATAAATCTGACGCTAACTCAAAAGTGATTATAGAACGTGTTAATACAGAAATTCGTTATGACATGGAAGAGCTTGTTCATATCTCTAAAGAGACAGCTGATGTTATGAAAAGTAACTTTTCTAAATTGAGTAAAGAAGCTTTTAAACGTGGTAGTGCGGTTCTTACGTCTGATAAGGCACAAGAAGCAAAACGTATGGGAAATCATGCATGGAGAGTAGCAAAAGCTGCTATGAATGGTGCCGTTAAAAGCGCTAAAGATGCAATGGAAAAAGAGAAGTAAACTTCTCTTACTTCCAAATATTTACTGCTTTAAAAGGAAATTCTTTAGGATCCTTTGAGTAGGTAATATCAAGATACTCTAAGATGTCCCCCTCTTTTTGTAGTAGTTTAAAGTAATCTACTAAAACTCCACTTCTATATTTTGAAAAGTTTAATTCTGCTGTGTTTAAATTTCTTTGCGCTAGTTGTAACGCTTGCAAATCTTGAGTTCCATGTTTAAACGCTGTCCAATAGGAATCTACAACTTTTCGTGCTGCAATGACTTCACTTTCAGAAAGAGAAATTGATTCCGTTAAAGATTTTACTGATTGGTGAAGCACTTTAGTTTCAAATTTTACTTTGCGCTGTACATCATGTAAAACATGTTGATATTGATTCATTTTAGAATACAAACGTAATGACTTAGCTTCGTCTTTACCCCCATTGTAAAGGTTATAGTTAAAGATAAAAAGCGCATTAGCTTTATTACGACTTCCTTCTCCTACGTCAAAGTTATTACGAGTTTCGGCATTAAGTTGTAAATCAACACTTGGATGATAGGCTCCTTTTTGAGCTTCAAAAGCGTACCGCATCTGTTTGATTACAGATTGATTCTTTTTAATTAAAATATAGTTATCAGATACTCTATTTAACGTACTATTTAAATCTTTTGTTGTAATCACAACATCAGTCTCATAAGGAATATTATAACTGTCTACTGCTCCCATAAGATACTCATAATAAGCAGAAGCATCTTTATATTTTGATTCGGCTTTGATTAATTCTGTTTTAGCATTATCTACATTAGCTTTGATGAAGTTAACATCACCTTTAGTAGCTGCTCCATTTTTCTCTTTAAGTGTCACAATATCTAAAATCTTGACATAGTTGAGCATATTTTTACGATTTATTTTTAGATCAATATCTCTGTACACAACATCAAAATATGCCTTAATAGTATCTAACGTTACTTTTTCAAGTGATTCTTGATAGGCAAAAATTTCAGAATTTAATCTGTTTTTTTGTTCATCAATAGCATTTTCAATACTTTTACCTTTCCAAACATTTTCGGTCATAGTCAGATAAAGTTCTGTTTTTTTGTAATGAAAATAATCTGTAGCTATGGCCCCACTACTATCTGCATCATCAGCATAAGCATTACGTGTTTCATAACCACTGTTTCCAGAAAGATTAAGAACAGGGAGGTGCCCGGCATCTTTTTCTTTGAGACGATAACGTTCTTGAATAACAATCTCTTTTTTAGACATTAGAGTAGGGTTATGTGCTACAGCATAAACTACGGCTTCATAAAGTGTAAATCCACTTTTAGCATGAGGTGAAAAAAGTTCATCATTGTGAAGGCTCTCTTCTTTAGTAGTTTTTTCTGTTTCTAATTTGTTTTTAGGAGCATCAAAGTTAGGAATTAAATTAGCAATTGTAGATGCTTTTTCCTCTTCTGTCGTAAGTGTTCTACGAGAGCGTGTTGTATTTGCAAATCCAGCTTTTTTTTGAGTTAAAATTTCTGTTTTTATTACAGGTTTATAGTTTGGATCTCTAAAAATAGTATATTTTGCATTTTCATATTGATGTTTTAATACTTCTATTTTTTCCTGAGCACTCTGTTTATTTTTTAGATTCATAATATAAATGACAAAATTAGATTTTACATAGCCAATATAAATTTGTTCATCGGGAAAAAGTGCAGCAACTTTTTTTGCTTCATTATAAGTAGAATAGTGCGAAAGAGAGACGGCATGACTTACCGGTAAAATTTCGGACTGTTTTATCATGTAAGCAAAACTTGTGGTTATAAAAGTGCTAATTAAAAGAAGTAAGAAGAGTCTTTTCATAATAACTAAGGAACCCTTGCTTCAATGGTAACGGAACCAAATTTAAATCGTTCTTTAGGATCTTTTTGCAGATTTAGTCGTAAGTTTTTCTTACTGACACCTTGTTTCGCAACAAATCCTTTTATATTAAGTGCACGACCAAGTGATATCTGTTTTGCGATAGTAGAACTAATTACCATATCAGGATCTGAAACATACACAAAAAACTTAGTCTTTTTATTACGACGTAGTGTACTTTTTACATATTGACGAATTTTTTGTTTTATTTGATTATTAATAAATATCTCTTTACTTTCAAATTCAATAACAATACTACTCTTTTTAGTGATAATTTTCTGTTTTAAAAATTCTAATGCACGTTTTTGTGAAGCATATTTAATAGCATTTCCATCACCTTCTCCACCTGAAAAGAGTGATCCTTTAGATTTATTACAGTCAAAAGCAGGAATATCCATTTTATGAGAATTTATTTGAGCATTATCCTCAGTTACGGTTACTTCTTGCTTCTCTCTAAAGTTGACTTTTACTTTACTTGCCACTTCATTATTAACAACTTCTATAGATTCTGTACTACCACTGTAGGCCATTTTAAAATTATATTGAGCGTAATACCCAATATTAACAACAGTAATCAGTAAAAAGAGCATTAAGACCAAAATTGTTGATGCAAAGATATCAACAAAGGGAGGCCAAGGGTTAAACTCTTCAGGACACTGTTTTGCCATAATTAACTACTTAAATAACTTATTAAAGAAGCCATCTTTTTTGGCTTTAGAAGAAGTGGATTTTTCAGCAGGAGTTTGATTTGAAATATCTTCAAGTGTTTGTTGTGATTCAATCATAGTTTCGTTAATCATCTGAAGATAAGTATTTTGTTTTTCACTAGTTTCAACACTTCCTTGTGAGATATCTTCCAACGTCTGTTGAGATTCAATCATAGTTTCATTAATCATTTGTAGGTAAGTGGTCTGTTTTTCCCCTTGTGAGCTAATAAGTTCTTCAAAAGTTCTACTCTCTCGTTGAGAAGTTGTCTGTATGCCTTGTTGCACGGTTAAGAGTTCACGTGCAGAACTTGCTTGTCGTTGTTGTACTGACTTAAGACTCTCTAATGCTTCTGAAATATCATGTAACTCTTTTTGATTGCTTTTTGAAATTTCACGTTTAACACTACTTATTTCTCCACCAATTTGTTTAATTAATCGTTGTTTAGAAACTTCAGAATTTTGAGTAGTTTGCATCATCTCTCCCAGAGATGTCATGGCTGAAGTTTGTCGAGTCAGTGCTGATTGAGAAATTTGTTGATGCTCTTCAAGAGATTGTAACAGTTCTCTATTGTGTTCACTAGAGGTATGAATATGCTCTAAAGTTTCATTAGAGTTACCTTGAAGTGATTGTATTGTACTTAAGAGCTCAAGTTGCTCTTTGGTCACATCACTTGTAGTATTGTGTAGTTCACTTAGATGCTCTTTCATTTCACTATGTGTAGTCTCAATGGCAGTACCTAAAGTTTGTGAAAGCTCTCTTATAATAATAGCGTTATCATCAGCAGTATCTTTTTCAAGACCAAGTAGACCCGTTTGTACTGCCTTTAACTCATCAATAACTTTTAAGCTATTATCATTGGCATGGATATCAATATTGTGTAGTGAAGTTTTAACATCTGCTAAAAGTTCAACAGTCTGATTTTGCTCATTTTGAGAACGTTCAATCATAGAAGAGATTAGCGCAGTCAGCTGTTCATCACTTTGACTTCTACTTTGCATCACTTCAAGCATCGCTTCAGAGTTCCTACCCATTGAGTTAAGCTCATTGGTAAGTGCTTTCATAGTATCCATAAAAACGCTATCTTCACTCTGAACACTATCTTCATCTAAAATATTTTCTTTAAGCCAATCCTCAACACCCTCAATAAATACATCTTGATTTTTATTAAGAATATATCCTTTAATCCCCATAATAATTGCGGCTATTACTCCAAATAGTGATGATCCAAATCCAACTGCCATACCACCAAGTGGTCCTGCAAAATCAGAAATAACCTTAGCTAAATCAATATCACCAGAGAGTGATAAAATAATAGTACCCATATCATCAATAGAAACTAAAAGACCTGCAAAGGTTCCTAAAAGTCCAATCATTAATACCGTACCAATAAAGTAATTGGTGTAACGACTCTGTGCCGCAAATTTTTCACCAAGCCACTCTACTAAATCAGAGGCTTCTTGTGTAGTAAATTTAACAATACCATCGTCAATACGTGCAGCTAATTTTTTACCTACAGAAGCTGGCAAAATTTTATCAACACGTCTTAAATACACAATATTTCGCTTTGAGTATTTATAACCATTTAGAGCACCAAAGGTACCTGCGAGCATTACTAAGGAAAATGCAGATTTCATTGTGACAATAATACCAATTGCTAAAATAGTTAGAACTGCAATATTAAAAGCTAATGAAGCATAAAAAAATACGGACATTGCTTCAATATTAGAGTAAAGCATAAAGTATATAAAAAGCCATAAAACAACATAAGACTTCATGATTTTTAGACGTTTCATCGACTTCCTTCTTTAAAATTAATAGTTATCATGATACTTTAGAACATAAACAAAATAAGAGAAATAACAAGACCAAGTGCTACGGTGGTCACACTATTAATCATGTTTTGACTAATCTGTACAAAACTATTGGCATGTTTAGAGTTTTCTCCAATAAGTACTAATCCAATTGGATTTCCATAGAGGTCATTAACTGGGGTATAAGTAATATAAAACTTCTTAGTATTTATATATTTTGATTGTGCTAATGCATCAAAATCAATATCTTCTGCACTCATGTAAAAACCACTAGCGTAGTTGTGATATGCAACACGGTATAACTCATTAATATCTCTAAACTTACCTGATTTGTGTTTTAAATCAATATTTACAAGTTGATGTTTATCAATGATAAACACGAACTCTTTGTCTAAACGTTCAAAGTTATCTTTTATATCATGAAAACTTTCACTTATTTCAATGACACCCAAAGTACTATTACTGTCAATGACAGGTACCATCGCAATGATACGGGTACCACTTTTGTTAATTACAATACCACTAATATTTTCTAAGGTTTCCATAGAAATTTTTGCAAATTTATTGTTTTCAGTTTCATTTCGGTCAATATTAGGAAGGTAGTAGGTGATATCAAGATTACTATTAGAAACGTTTTCACTAATAGATTGGGTAATCGTTTTAATACTTGCGTTTAGAGCATTTGTATCTGTATTTTTTAGGTTTTGAACAACATTTTTATCAACTGCAACCATTGCACCAATAGAGAGTAAGAAGTCATAATGATCTACAATAGAGTTGTCAAGTTGTTTCAAGTCAATACGACGCTCTTCCATATAAGTATCATGGGCGACAGACTTTGTAAGTTGTGTAATCATAACCATAGAAATAAGAATACCCATAACTGAAATAATAAAAAGTGAGGTAAACCACATTCCTTTGTTTCTTTTAAATTTTTTAAGCCACTCTTGCATAGAATTTATAATACTGAACATATAAAGGTACCTTTAAAAGTTGTAATTTATTTAAGCCAAAGCAAATATCATTCCAAAATAGCCCACGTTGAAAAAGGTAACATCTCAACATTAGCAAACGGATGAGAAAGTTGTGCTTCATGATTCATTGTAATGGCAACAATATTTTCTACTTGGTATTGAAAAATAAAGGCTTCGATTTTTTCAAGTTTTTTAAAAAGTGCTCTTTCATCTGAAAAAGGCATACAAAAGATAATTTTATTATGTTCAGGAAGATAAAAATCAATATCATCATGATAATAAGAAGTAAACTTCATTTTTACTAATTCTAAGAAAATAGAATTTTCAAATAGTCTAACAAAGTTTTTTGAGGTAGTAAAGGCATCTTTTAATGCTGTATCACAAATATAAATCTTTTTAGTAGCACGTGGATGTAGGTATTTTTCAAGTTGATATAAATAGGATCTATCTACTAAGTGGTTAAGAGTTTCATAAGTTTTATCTTTGGATATTTTCATATTCTGTTTTAATCGCTCATAAAGAGAGAACGCAGATAGTTTTGTAGTTTGATGAATAATTGCATGTTGAAAAATAGAAAACTCTAGAGCAGTAAAGGCATTTTTTAAAATACTTTGCAGATATAAAGTTCGTTCGTCACTTTGTAGTTGATGCATTTTTGGAAATCCACCGAGTTGAAAAAAATGATTAAGTGCAGTAGAATCAAATTTGTGCTCGTACGCCAAAAATTCTTCAAAATCAAGAGGATAAAGATTGAGTTGAATGTAGTTATCAACTAGATGCTTCTCAAGAATATGATGTATTGATTCTTCAGTACATAGAATAACCTGTTGAATATCGGGTACTTTAATATTCTTATTATAGTGATTTAAAACGAGGGTTTTTATTTTATTTTCATCACAAAACTGCTGTAAAGTTTCATTCAATTGTAGAGTATCGATTCTAATATCATGACAATCAATATACAAGTAATTTTCTGAAAGAGATGACAAATATTGTTTAACCAACATAGTTTTACCTGATTGAGACACTCCTTTTATAATGTAGCTTTGAAAATCAAGAACTATTTTTCTTGGAATAAAATTGTTGGAGTGTAATTCTAATGTATAAAGAGTTTCTAAAAGTGCTTGCATAAATTTTACCTTTTTGCTTGATAGTATTGAATTATTTTTGACATTGAATTTTACCATTTCCTTTTTAAAAGGAAATAAAATAAGTAATATATTGGAGCAAACCCCCTTAAATACTTGAATTTGAAGTAAAAAGTGGGTATAATTTCCGTTCCCTTTCATAGTTAGGTGATGTTTTTAGGGAAGAAATTTTATAAAGACGTTAGCCTGACGAGTTCTTTATGAGGAAAAATAATGGAAAAAATTCGTTTAAAACTTAAAGCATACGACCATCGTGTGCTTGATCGTTCAGTTGCTTCTATCGTAGAAGCTGTTAAGCGTACTGGTGCTGCTATCCGTGGTCCAATACCTTTACCAACTAAAATTCGTAAATATACGGTTTTAAAATCAGTTCACGTTAACAAAAAAGCGCGTGAGCAATTTGAAATTCGTATGCATGCACGTATCATTGACATTGTTTCTGCTACGCCAGATACTATGGATTCTTTGATGAAACTAGATTTAGCACCTGAAGTGGACGTTGAAGTTCGCTCTATGGGTAAATAAGGAATAGATGATGGAATATATCGTTGAAAAAATTGGTATGAGTCGTACAATTACCGTTCCTGCTAAACCAGTTACGCTTCTAAAAATTACAGAAGCGAAAGTGTGTGAAGTTAATGACGGTTTAGCTGTTGTTGCTTATGTGAATGGTAAAAAAATGAACAAAGCTATCGAAGGTAAGCAGAAGAAATATTCTTTATCTGCTGAATTCAATCGTTTTGCAACACTATCAGTAACAAATACTGAAGCAGGTGATATTGATTTATCTGTATTAGTAGAAGGCGCTGTTGTAAGATCAACTTTTAAAACTAAAGGTCGTGGTTTTACTGGTGTTATGAAACGTTGGAACTTCGCTGGTGGTCCAGGTGCTCACGGTTCTCGTTTTCACCGTCGTCCAGGTTCAATTGGTAATGCTGAGTGGCCAGGTCGTGTTCAAAAAGGTCGTAAAATGGCTGGACACTTTGGTAATGCAAAAGTTAGTGTTAAAAATGAGATTCTCTCTTTTGATGCTGAAAATGGTGTATTAGTTGTAGCTGGTTCTGTATCAGGTCACAACGGTGCATTAGGTCGTATAAAGGTTGTTGGATAATGAGCGCAATTGTATTAAATGAAAATTTTGAAAAAGCTTCAGAGTTAGCATTACCAGAAGACTTTTCTGGAATCAATACTCATAACCTTTGGTTATATGTTAAATCATACCAAGCAGCACTTCGTTCTAACACTGCATCGACTAAAAGTCGTTCAGATGTAAGCGGTGGTGGTAGAAAACCATGGGCTCAAAAAGGTCGTGGTGGTGCTCGTGCCGGTTCTACTCGTTCTCCTATATGGGTAGGTGGGGGAATCTCTTTTGGTCCTCGTGCTAACCGTAACTATGATCAAAAAATTAACCGTAAACAAAAAAAGCTTGCTCTTAAATGTGCACTTGATGCTATGGCTAACGAAGGTAAATTATTTATCGTTGACAGTCTTGAAGTAGCTTCTGGTAAAACAAAAGATGCAAAAGCAATTTTTAATAAAATTGGTCAACGTGATACTTTAATTGTTAAGTCTATCATTGATGAGCAAACATTTTTAGCATTCCGTAATATTCAACAAGCTTACGTTATCGAGTCAAATGAGCTTAACGCTTATTTAATCGCTACATACCGTTCAGCTGTAATTGAAAAAGCGGTTTGGGAAAATCTTGTAAGTGAGGCTAAGTAAATGGCAGATATTACAGATATCAAATCGATAATATATACTGAAAAAACTATTGGTTTACAAGAAGATGGTGTGATCGTTGTTCAGACTTCTCCTCGTATGACTAAAAATGGTTTAAAAGAGGTGTTCCGTGAGTATTTTGGTATTGTACCAACTCGTGTTAACTCATTGAATCAAGCGGGAAAAGTTAAACGTTTCCGTGGTGTAGCTGGTAAACAAAACAACTTTAAAAAGTTCTATGTTAAATTACCAGAAGGTGCACAAATTGAAAGCTTGGCGGTATAATCATGGCAATTAAAACATACAGACCGTTAACTCCAAGTCGTCGTTTTTATACAAATGTTGATAGCTCTGATATTACTGCTAAAGCTAGTGTTCGTTCACTACTTGTAAAACTTCCTGTTCACGCTGGTCGTAATAGCAATGGTCGTATCACATCTCGTCACCGTCAAGGTGGAGCTAAAAAGATTTATCGTATTGTTGATTTCAAACGTAACAAATTCGATATTCCTGCAACAGTTTCTACTATTGAGTATGATCCTTACCGTAACTGTCGTATTGCACTATTAACTTATGCTGATGGTGAAAAACGTTACATTATTCAACCAAAAGGTCTAACGGTTGGTACTAAAATTATGTCTGCTGAATCGGGTCTTGATATTCAACCTGGTAATGCGATGAAATTAAAAAGTATCCCTGTTGGTACATTGGTTCATAATATTGAGCTTAAAACTGGTAAAGGTGGACAAATGTGTCGATCTGCTGGAACTTCTGCTCAAATTATGGGTCGTGATGGTAAATATGTTTCTTTACGTCTTCCATCATCTGAAATGCGTTATGTTCTTGGTGAATGTATAGCAACTATCGGTAGTGTTGGTAATGAAGAATTTGGTAATATCGTTATTGCTAAAGCGGGTCGTCAACGTCACTTAGGTATTCGTCCACAAACTCGTGGTTCAGCAATGAATCCAATTGATCACCCACATGGTGGTGGTGAAGGTAAAACGAATTCAGGTCGTCATCCAGTTACTCCATGGGGTAAACCAACTAAGGGTGCTAAAACTCGTCGTAAAAAAGCAAGTGATAAGTTAATTATTACTCGTCGTAAACCAAATGCTAAAAGGGTAGGATAATGGCTAGATCGGTAAAAAAAGGTCCATTCATTGACGACCATTTAATGAAAAAAGTTGTTGCTGCTAAAGAAGCAAAAAGCAACAAGCCTATCAAAACTTGGTCACGTCGTTCTACGATTTTCCCTGATATGATTGGTATGACTTTTAATGTTCATAATGGTCGCCAACATGTTCCTGTATATGTTACAGAAAATCATATTGGTTACAAACTTGGTGAATTCGCACCAACACGTACATTTAAGGGCCACAAGGGCTCTGTTCAGAAGAAGGTATAATTATGGCAAGAGCATTATTGAAATTTATTCGTGTTTCTCCAATTAAATCTCGTCTGATTGCACGTGAAATTCAAGGAATGAACGCTGAAGAAGCATTAGCTGCTTTAGAATTTACTCCAAACAAAGCGGCAAAAATCATTGCTAAAGTTGTTGCATCTGCAGTAGCTAATAGTGGTAGTGATGCTGAAGATTGTGTTATCACATCTTGTCGTGTAGATCGCGGTCCAGTTTTAAAACGTTTCCGTCCACGTGCTCGTGGTATGGCGTCTGGTATTCGTAAACCAACAGCACACATCTTAGTAGAAGTAGAGGGTAAATAGTATGGGTCATAAAGTTAATCCAATTGGTCTTCGTTTAGGGATCAATCGTAACTGGGAATCTCGTTGGTTTCCAAACTTCAAAACTGCTCCAGAAGCAATTCTTGAAGATTATAAAATCCGTACTTATTTAAAGAAAGAACTTTATTATGCGGGTGTTAACAATATTATTATTGAGCGTACTGCTAAGCGTTTACGTGTTACTATCGTATCTGCTCGTCCTGGTATTATTATCGGGAAAAAAGGTGCGGACATTGAGAAACTAAAAGTTAATTTAAATAAATTAATTGGTAAAACAGTTTCTATTAACATCAAAGAAGAGAAACGCCCTCAATTGGCAGCTCAACTTGTTGCTGAAAATGTTGGTACTCAATTAGAGCGTCGTATTGCGTTCCGTCGTGCGATGAAAAAAGTTATGCAAAATGCACAACGTTCTGGTGCCAAAGGTATCAAAGTTGCTGTATCTGGTCGTCTTGGTGGTGCTGAAATGGCACGTACTGAGTGGTACTTAGAGGGACGTGTTCCACTTCATACTCTTCGTGCTAAAATCGATTACGGTTTCGCTGAAGCGCATACTACTTATGGAATTATCGGTATTAAAGTATGGATATTCAAAGGTGAAGTATTAGCAAAAGGGATTCAAGCAGAACCTGCAGAAGAGAAAAAAGAGCGTCGTCCTAAACGTACTCCTAGAAAGGCTGATTAATTATGTTAATGCCAAAAAGAACAAAATATCGTAAAATGATGAAAGGCCGTAATCGTGGTAAAGCACGTTCTGGTTTTACATTAGCTTTTGGTGATATCGCAATTAAAGCTGTTGAAGCGGGACGTATTAATTCACGTCAAATTGAAGCAGCTCGTATTACTGCGACACGTCATATTAAGCGTAACGGTAAAATTTGGATTCGTGTTTTTCCAGCTAAGCCTTTAACAGCTAAGCCTCTTGAAACACGTATGGGTAAAGGTAAAGGTCCTGTTGATAGTTGGGTTATGAACATTAAACCAGGTCGTATTATTTTTGAAATGGGCGGTGTACCAGAAGAGATTGCTCGTGAAGCATTAATTCTTGCGATTCACAAATTACCATTCAAAACAAAAATTATCACTGCGGAGATGAACAATGAACTATTCTGATTTAGCAGGAAAAACTACTGCTGAGCTTCAAGGTATGTTAAAAGAGAAGAAAACTGAACTTTTTACTTTGAAAATTAAGCAAAAAATGATGCAATTGACAAACACAAGTGAACTTCGTGTTGCTAAAAAAGATATTGCTCGTATTAACACAGCATTAACTGCTGCGAAATAAGGGTTGGTGAATGACACATAAACGTGAAATCCAAGGTAAAGTTGTAAAAATTTCAGGCGACAAAACAGCATCAATTGTTGTAGAGCGTCGTGTAATGCATCCTCGTTACCACAAAGTTGTAAAACGTTTCAAAAAGTATTTAATTCATGATGAAAAAAATGAGTTAACTGTTGGCGATAACGTTATAGCTGTAGAGTGTAGACCACTTTCAAAAACAAAATCATTTAGATTAAAATCTTTTGAATCAGGAGCACAATCATGATTCAAGGTTTTACACGTCTAAAGGTTGCTGATAATACTGGTGCTAAAGAGATTATGTGTATCAAGGTGCTTGGTGGTTCTAAACGCCGTTATGCATCTGTTGGTGATGTAATTGTTGCTTCTGTAAAAAAAGCAATTCCAACTGGTAAGGTTAAAAAAGGTCAAGTTGTTAAAGCTGTTGTTGTACGTACATCTAAAGAAGTACAACGTGAAAATGGATCTTTAATTCGTTTTGATGACAATGCTGCGGTAATTCTTGATGCTAAACAAGCTCCAATTGGTACTCGTATTTTTGGACCTGTTGCTCGTGAAGTACGTTATGCAGGTTTTATGAAAATTGTTTCTCTTGCGCCGGAGGTTGTTTAATGGCAAAGTTTAATTTTAAAAAGGGTGATACAGTAGAAATTTTAGCTGGTGACGATCGTGGTACTAAAGCTGAAGTTCTTGCAGTTCTTACAAAATCTAATCAAGTAATTGTTTCAGGTTGTAAAATTGCAAAGAAAACTGTAAAACCTACTGAAGAGAATCCAACTGGCGGTTTCCAAAATAAAGAGATGCCAATTGATGCTTCAAATGTTCGTAAAGTGGAGGCGTAATTTATGGCGCGTTTAAAAGAAAAATATCTAGCACTTAAGCCAGAGTTACAATCTGCATTAGACATTAAAAATGCAATGCAAACTCCAGCTCTAGAAAAAATCACTATCAGTGTTGGTGCTGGTTTTGCAATGAAAGATAACAAACTTATTAAAAGTATCGAAGATACTGTTAGTGCTATCGCTGGACAAAAAGCTACAACTGTAATCGCTAAGAAATCAGTTGCAGGTTTTAAAGTTCGTGAAGGTATGCCAGTAGGTGTTAAAGTTACTCTTCGTGGTACTAAAATGTATGAGTTTTTAGATCGTTTAGTTGCAATGGCTTTACCTCGTATGAAAGATTTCCGTGGTATTCCACGTAATGGTTTTGATGGTCGTGGTAACTATAACTTCGGTCTTACTGAGCAATTAATCTTCCCTGAAGTTGATTATGATTCAATCATGCAAATTCATGGTATGAATATCACTGTAGTAACAACTGCAGCTAATGATAAAGAAGCATTCACTCTTTTAGAGATGATGGGAATGCCTTTTGCAAAAGGGAGAGAATAATGGCTAAGAAGTCAATGATCGAAAAAGCTAAACGTACTCCTAAATTTAAAGTACGTGGTTATACTCGTTGTTCAATTTGTGGTCGTCCACATTCTGTTCTTCGTGATTTTGGTATTTGTCGTATCTGTTTCAGAAAAATGGCAAATGATGGTTTAATCCCAGGTGTTAGAAAGTCAAGTTGGTAGTCTGAGTAGAGTAGGCTTGCCTACTCGCTCACCTCTTGAAACTCCTAACAGTTCAGCAATAGAAACTTATTTCTATTGCAAATTAAGGAAAATAAATGATTAATGATTTAATTTCGGATTCTCTAACTCGTATCCGTAATGCTGCTATGCGTCGTTTAGATGTTGCAACTTTAATGCACTCTAAATCTGTAGAAGCAGTAGTTAGTATTTTGGCTGATAAAGGTTATGTTGAAAGTTTTAACGTTGTTGAAAATGGCGCTAAAAAATCTATCAATGTAGTTTTAAAGTATGATGAAAATGGTCGTACAGTAATCAATGAAATGAAACGTGTATCTAAACCAGGTCGCCGTGTTTATAAAGGTAAAACTGAAGTAACTCGTTTCAAAAATGGTTATGGTACTATTATTATTAGTACATCAGCTGGAATTGTTTCTAACGAAAAAGCAAAAGAACTTGGCGTTGGTGGCGAAGTTTTATGTACAGTATGGTAGGGGGTAAGTAATGTCACGTATTGGTAAAAAACCTGTTGAATTAGCAGATGTTAAAGTTACTGTAGACGGTGATGTTCTTACTTTTACACAAGGTAAAAACACACAAACTTTAGATACTAAAGGTAATGTAAATTGTTCAATTGAAGGTACAACTTTAACTTTTGCTACTAAATCAGAAGCAAAAGCAGACCGTGCATTTTGGGGAACATACCGTGCATTATCAGCAAGTATTGTTGAGGGTTTAACTAAAGGTTATGAAAAGAAACTTGAAATTAATGGTGTTGGTTATAGAGCCGCTGTTAAAGGTAAAGTTTTAAATCTTCAATTAGGTCACTCTCATGATATCAATTATGATATTGTTGATGGACTTGAAATGTCTGTTGAAAAAAACCTTATTACTATTAAAGGTGTTAATAAACAACAAGTGGGTCAAGCAGCAGCTGAGATCCGTGCATTCCGTCCACCTGAGCCTTACAAAGGTAAAGGTGTTAAATATCTTGAAGAGCATATCGTGCGTAAAGCCGGTAAAACTGCTAAGAAATAAGGGAATTTAATATGAATGCAAAATTATTAAAAAAAAAAGTAGCGTCTCGTCTTAAGCGTAAGCGTCGCGTTCGTGCAAAAATTAGTGGTAGTACAACACTTCCACGTTTATCAGTATTTCGTTCTAATCGTTACCTTAGCGCACAAGCTATTGACGATACTACAGGTACAACACTTGCAGCAGTAAGTTCTAAAACTTTAGGTCTTAAAGCAAATAAAGAAGATGCAACTAAAATTGCAGAAGCTCTTGCTACTACTCTTAAAGCGGCTGGAATTACTGAAGTATTATTTGACCGTAATGGTTATGTATATCACGGTGTTGTTAAAGCGTTTGCTGATGCACTACGTGCTAACGAAATTAAGTTATAGGAGCTGATCGATGGAAATCAATAGAGAAGATTTTGAAGAATCAATTGTAAACATTGGTCGTGTGACTAAAGTTGTAAAAGGTGGTCGTCGTTTTCGTTTCACTGCATTAATTGTAGTTGGTAACAAAAATGGTACTGTTGGATATGGTGTTGGTAAAGCTAAAGAAGTTCCTGATGCTATTAAAAAAGCGGTAGATGATGCGTTTAAAAACCTTACTACTGTAAGTATTAAAGGTACTACTATTGCTCATGATATTGAGCAAAAGTATAATGGAAGTCGTGTACTTCTTAAACCTGCCTCTGAAGGTACAGGTATCATCGCTGGTGGTGCTTTACGTCCAGTTCTTGAACTTGCTGGTATTCAAGATATTTTAACTAAGTCAATTGGTTCTAATAATCCTAATACAGTTGTACGTGCTACTATCGATGCACTATCACGTCTGAAAGGTTAATCTGATGTCATTAGAAAACTTATCACCAGCTGCCGGATCAACTCACGCTCGTAAGCGTGTTGGTCGTGGTCAAGGTTCAGGTATGGGTAAAACATCTACTCGTGGTCAAAAAGGTCAAAAATCTCGTACAGGTTACAAACGTAAACGTAACTTCGAGGGTGGACAACAACCACTTGCAAAACGTATGCCTAAAATTGGTTTTACTTCTCGTTTAGTAAAACCTTACACTATCAATGTTGATCGTGTTAAAGCAGTTGCAGAATTATCTGAAATTACTATGGAAAGCATCAAGTCTATCCATAAAATTGGTAAATCAGTAACTAAAATTAAATTGGTTGGAGCATCTGCTAAAGAGTTAGCTGCTAAAATCAAAGACGAAAATATCACAACTACTGGAAAGTAACCCTGTGAATCAACAACTCGTTAATAAAATTCTTATTACGGTTGGCTTTTTGTTTCTCTACCGTTTACTGGCATACGTGCCAGTTCCCGGTGTTGATACGGCAGTCATTGCTTCTTTCTTTAACTCTCACGCTTCAGATGCTCTTGGTCTTTTTAACATGTTTAGTGGTAACGCAGTTGAGCGTTTATCTATAATTTCTTTAGGAATTATGCCTTATATTACGGCATCAATTATTATGGAACTTTTAGCTGCTACTTTTCCAGCAATGGGACAGATGAAAAAAGAGCGTGATGGTATGGTTAAATATATGCAGATTATTCGTTATGCAACAATTGTTATTACAGTTATTCAAGCGATTGGGGTGAGTATTGGTCTGCAAAGTTTAACCGGAGAAGATGGGTCTAGTGCTATCTTAGTTGATCAAAATACATTTATTTTAGTTTCTGCAGTATCTATGCTTGCGGGTACTATGTTATTAATGTGGATTGGTGAACAGATTACACAAAGTGGTATTGGTAACGGTATCTCTTTAATCATTTTTGCAGGTATTGTTTCAGCAATTCCTAGTGCTATTGGACAAACATTTACGATGTTAAATTCAGGTGCTATGAGTTTTGTTACTGTTATTGCAATTGTGGCACTTATTTTAGCAACAGTCGGTATTATCATCTATGTTGAATTAGGTGAACGAAGAATTCCCATTACTTACGCTAAAAAAACTATGATGCAAAATCAAAATAAAAGAGTGATGAACTACATTCCAATTAAAGTGAATCTTGCAGGTGTTATTCCGGTAATCTTTGCTAGTGCAATTTTAATGTTTCCAATGACAGTTTTATCATCAAGTACAAACCCTACTATTCAGGGTATTGCAGATTTATTGAATCCTAATGGATACTTTTTTAATGCTTTCACTTTTGTATTTGTTGTTTTCTTTGCATTTTTCTATGCTTCTATTGTATTTAATGCAAAAGATATTTCTGATAATTTAAAACGTCAGGGTGGTTTTATCCCAGGTATTCGTCCTGGTGAAGGGACTCAAGAGTTCTTAAATGAAACTGCTTCGCGTTTAACAATTACTGGAGCTATTTATCTTGGTCTTGTGGCAACACTACCGTGGATGATTGTTAAAGGGATGGGCGTGCCTTTCTTCTTTGGTGGTACTGCGGTATTAATTGTTGTTCAAGTAGCATTAGATACAATGCGTCGTATTGAAGCTCAGATTTATATGAGTAAATACGAAACTCTTAGTGCGGTTGGCCTGTAACCATGGCCATTGCACTTCGCAAACCTCAAGAAATTGATAAATTACGTGCTGCTAATAAAATTGTTGGTGGTGCATTAGAACTTCTTCGCCAAAACACTAAAGTAGGGGCAAGTTTAAAAGATTTAGACGCAATGGCTGAAGATTATATCCGAAGTCATGGTGCTAAACCCTCTTTTAAAGGTCTTTATGGTTTTCCAAATGCGGTTTGTTGTTCGTTAAATGAAGTGATTATTCACGGAATTCCTACGGATTACAAATTACAAGAGGGCGATGTAATTGGTTACGATATTGGAACTGAATTGAATGCTTATTTCGGTGATGCAGCAATTTCAGTTCCTGTGGGAACCATTACAAAAGCTGATGAAGATTTAATAGCATGTTCTAAAGATACTTTATATCATGCTATTGAAAATATTAAAGATGGGATGCGTTTTAAAGAACTTTCTCATCTGATGGAACAATTTATTTTAGGTCGAGGCTTTATTCCTTTACGTGGCTTTTGTGGCCACGGAATTGGAAAAAAACCTCATGAAGAGCCTGAAATTCCAAATTATCTTGAGGGTGCTAATCCAAAAGCTGGACCGAAAATAAAAAACGGTATGGTATTTTGTTTAGAACCGATGATTTGTCAAAAAGAGAGTAAAGCTGTTATTTTAGAAAATGGCTGGGATGTTGTTAGTACCGATGGTTTACGCGGTTCACATTATGAGCATACTGTTGCAGTGATCAACGGTAAAGCTGAAATATTATCATTACCTTAAGGGGAAATTATGGCGAAAACTGATGTCATTGAAGTTGACGGCAAGATTATTGAAGCTTTGCCAAACGCTACATTTCGTGTAGAGTTAGAAAATGGACACGTGATTTTATGTCACATTGCTGGTAAAATGAGAATGCATTACATTAAAATTTTACCAGGTGACCGTGTGAAGTTAGAATTAACTCCATACAGTCTAGATAAAGGTCGTATTACTTATCGTTACAAATAAGTAAAATAGATTTAACACTTTAGTGATATAATTCTTCATAAATTTATGGAGAATTATATCACACAACTTTCCTCACTTTCTAAAATTCAATATGCTAATATTATTTCACTTCTTATTTTTTCTGTTGTTCTTGTTGTTGAAGTCTATCAATCAGGCTTTGATTGGATGCGTATTGTAAATATCGCTAACTTCGCATTAGCATGGTATATGTTCATTAATATTAGAAAAGTACAATCTACCATAAATAAATTTACAGCTGCTGTTGAAGATGCAGAACAAGGTAAACTTTCGAAACGTTTAGAAGATGTGAATGATGGTGGTGAACTTGATAAATTTTACAGAGATTTAAACAGTCTATTTAATCAACTAGAATCTTTTGCAAATGAAGTTTCGAAGTCTATTAGAGGTGCGAGTTCTAAAAGTGAATACCGTATAATTGATTGTACAAAATTTAACGGACAATTTAATGATAATGTATTAATGACTAACGAAGCAATATCCCATATGCAAGAAGATACAAGTGCAATTGCCTCATCAGCAGTCAATGCACGTATGTCAAGTATTGGTGATGGTGTTACCGGAGAATTAAACCTTTTACAAAATGATTTAAATCATTCACTTGAAAACATTGCTAAAATTGTTGATTCGAGTGCAAAAACTTTAGATAGTGTTTCTCGTGGACAAGAAGGATTAGAGGACATTCATGGTAATTTAGATAATTTAGTTCAAAATATTGATCAGTCAGTTCATAGTATTGAAACATTAAACCCAAATTATGCAATAGCGAAACCTTAAGCCAATAAAAAGTACCCTATAGACGAACTAAAACCGTATTTGTAAGGAGTCACCCAATGGGTGCATTAAAAATAGAGTATT
>Ga0233442_1001073_pt1 | contig 22454 bp, 22 predicted proteins | sample SI_123_September_3_FD_182789 | JGI IMG/M metagenome (GOLD analysis project Ga0233442, IMG submission 182789) | Seawater microbial communities from Saanich Inlet, British Columbia, Canada - SI_123_September2016_150_MG | ecosystem: Environmental > Aquatic > Marine > Inlet | place: Canada: British... | reverse complement strand
AAGTAATGAATAATTCTGAAAGACAAAAGTGTGAAGTATGGACTCGTGTTATGGGCTACCACAGACCCGTAAGTAGCTTTAACATTGGCAAGAAGGCTGAACACGCTGAGAGAGTATTCTTTAAAGAAAAAATCAAATGATTGAAGTAAACTTCGGTACTGAGAAACGACCTGTATGGCGTACTGTTCAACATAGGATGAAGCAATGAAGATAGAACTACAGATTAGTTTATTCGTAGTTTTAATGCTAGTCTTAATCTTAAACTATGGTTAAAGACCCGAGGAAGATATTATGAGTAAGTGTTCAATAACAGCGTTTTTAGTAGGTATTACGATAACTGTATCAAGTTTAGCCTTTTTTGGACAGATGATGCAGATGCCAAGTAAGGGGTTTCAGATAGGTTCACAGATGATTATGCCTCAGCAACCTCAACAACAACCTTGCGTATGTAAGTGTAACTAAGGAGACAATATGCCTTTCAAGACTTCGCCCGAAATAGATTTTAGTTCTGTAGGGTTAATAACAGATGTTCCCTCTCATTCATTACCAGACGGTGCTTGGAATGATTGTTTGAACATCAGATGTAAAGACGGAACTGTACAAGGTGTTAATACCTTTGTAGACGACATCTTACTTCACAACTCAGATGCAGTAATATCTGGTGGTAAGGCGATGGCTGTGACACAATTCACACCTGCAGGCTACAACTACCTTATCTTAGCGTTTATCGTTAATGGCACTGATAGCTTTGGACATGTAGTAACTTACAATACAAATACATCTGCTTGGAATGATATCACTAATAGTACAACTGCATTGAAGTTTACCTTTGATGATAAGTACCCTCCACAGATCCTTGTGTTCAATGAATTACTGATTGTTAATCCAGCAGTAGATGCTCCCCCTATGTTTACAGATGCAGGGATCAGCTCAGGTAGTCTTAACTTAATACCTAGTTGGCCTGTTGATAGTGATAGTGCAGCATTAGTAACTAGAAGTCTTAAGCCTTTTGGTAATAGACTAATGGCTATGAATATCTTTGAAGAGCATACTTCATCTACAAGTGATGATATAAACTTACCAGTAGACATATTATGGTCTTCACATATTACTGGTATTGGTTCTTTAACTGATGTTGAATGGACTGCTAGTACTACCAACACAGCAGGTGATGCATTTGCAGTAGAGACTCCAGGAAAGATATTAGACGGTGGACAGTTAGGTGAGTTCTTTATTGCTTATAAGACAGATTCAGTTATTAGAGTATCAGAGACAGGAGATACATATGTTCTATCATTTGAAAGCATTTTTGAAGATGATGGCATCTACTCTTCTCGTTGTTTTGCTAATATTGGTGATTCTCAGCATTTGGTTGTTGGTAACTATGGTGTGTATATTCATGATGGTCAGAATCAGAAGACGGACATTGCTAAAGGTATATTCCAAGATACAATCTTCAGCTTGGTTAAAGCAACTGAGAAAGATAGGGCTTTCTGTTTTCAACAAACAAGAGATAAAGAAGTCTGGTTCTGTTTCTCATCAACTACGAATACAGCGTTAGGTTGTGACTTAGCCTTTGTGTATGATTACAATGAGAAGAAGTTACATAAGAGAAGCTTACCAGGGGTATCTGATATCTTTGAAACTGAACTAAATGGAGAGCTTAAGATATATGCAGCCAAACCAAGTGATACAAAATTGCAAACATTATCTAACACTGTTTATGAAGCTGATGGATGGTTTACTAAAGAAGATGACAATCTAACAGACAACAACTCTATTAAACAAATAAACCAAGTATATGTAAGTTCTGTAGCTAATGCTAAGTTAGCTCTATATGCTACACAGCAGATAGGAGATACTAAGACATATACATTGTCTACTTTTAATCCTTCTTCAGCTTACAAGGTTGACTTAAGAGCAACAGGTCGTTTTATGAATCTTAAGGTTCAGATGGATGGAGCAACCAATCCTAAATTAGGTAAGCTACAGTTTGACATTAAACTAGCAGGCAAACGATAACTCAGAGGCTCTCAGGCTGTGTTCTAGAGGACTTTATTAAAAAGGAATACTATGGCTAAGATATCAGAAACGGAGCTACAGAGACGGCTTAAAGAGCTTAAAGCTAAAGTAAATGCTCCAGGCCCTACAGCTACTAAGGTAGGCTCTACTTGGGAATATACTGAGCCTGTACTATACTTAGCTTATGCTAGTGCTTTATCAGGATTAAGTTCAGCAGGCACTATTGTTAATCAAAGTGATGCTACTGATTTCGGTATGACTCCCTTTAATGCTACAGGCGCTTTACATCAATATAGAGGCTACTTATTCTCTAAGAGTATGTATGCTTCAGGTGATGCTACTGATTACATCTGGGAAGATGTGACAGCAGTATCTTCTTCTGTAACTTATGTGAGGAAATATTCTGAATCATCTAAACTACTATCTTATATGGGAGATCCTGATAACGCTGTTGCAGGCGTTACTTGGATTACTGTTGCTACTGGGTCTGCTGTACCCTCATCAGCCTTTTGGGTTGCCGAGCAGTACACCTTTAATGGCGTTACTTCTTCTTGGGTTCTGTTTCCAGTTAAATCCAAAGAAGTAGGGACACCTTTAGCTTCATTTGCAATTACTGGTAGGAATAAGCCTACTTTAGCTAGTACAACCTGGGCCGCTGATACGTTATTAGCTATGAGCGCTCATACAAATGAGAACTACTCATCTGTTAAAGAGTTTGGTTATGGCACAGCAGTTGTTATTGAATATGATGACGGAAAGCAATATGGTCTTTACATTAAGAATGCCCAAGCTTGTTCTGTAGGTTCTGGTACTCACTTAACTGAGAGTGCTTGTACAACTGCAGGAGGAACTTGGACAGAAGGTAATGATGGTTGGATAGCTCCTACTTCATTTGTTGATGGGGCATTACTTGTTGATGGCACTATTAATGCTGATAAGATAATGGCTAACACCATCACAGGTGGAAAGATTAGTGCAGCTACCACTATCACAGCTGGTACTGGTAACAATGTAGGAGTATTAGATGGGGCAGATGCCACTTATAGAATTTATGCTGGTCATGCTACTCCTGCTAGTGCTCCTTTTAGAGTTAAGCAAGATGGTACAGTAATCATTGAGTCAGCAGCTTCAGGCTCTAGATTAGTATTGGATGACGATACTATCAGGGTTTATGACGGTTCTACTCTTAGAGTTAAACTAGGTAATCTCGCGTGAGTTATGGTCTTAATGTTTATAAAGCTGATGGCTCATTAGGTTTCTCTACTCTTGATATTGTATGGATGCAGATTGACCAGTTTACTGTGGCAGCTAATGCTTCAGTATCTAATACATACCCTGAAGTATCTGGGATGACAGTTATTGCTCAAGTTCAAATGATTAATGACCCTCCAGAGTCTCAAGAAGCTTACGCCCCTGAGGTTATAGTATCTGGTACAACGGTATCAGTAGCGCCTTACACAAGTAAGACTTCAGAACAAGTTATTATTATGGTATTAGCACAGGATTAGCGACAACAAGTCGTCTTAAGCGGAGCACAAATTATGTCTTATGGATTCTCAGCTATCAATACAAGTGGACAAGTTATCATTTCAGATGAGATGGAGAGCCTCCATTTCCTTGGTAAAGCAACTTTAAACAGCAACGATGGTGGTGGACACGCTAATTATGGTGCTAGCGGTAGAATTATCTTTACTTATACTATAACTACTTCAGCTACTCCTTTAGTCTTTATCAAGCCATCAGATTACTCTAGATGGCATGCAATAATGACGCAGTCTGTTAGCGGTTCTACTTGGACATTTGATGTTATTGTAAGTGGTACTTCAAGTAGTAATCCACCAGAGCTTTTCTGCTTTGTGAATGCTAACAGTACTTCAGGTACAACTAGCACACACGGTTTGGTAGTATGGAAGTCAGACGGTACAACTAGAACATTTGACTCTAGGTATAGTCCTTTAGTGATTACTGGCGGTGGAAGCTTAGCTCCTGCTAGTTGCCCTAGTGACGATGGTTGTCCTACAACTACTTCTGGGCATCCTTGGAACTATAGTACACTGGACCACGACTTTGGTAGTGATAATCAATATAACTCGCAGGCAATATCAGGAACTTACACAGACCTAATGTTCTCAGCTCCCTCATTAGCACAAGGTGTTTATAAGAGGCAAGCAGAAGGATACAAATGTTCTGATAAACCCTGGCCTCAATCAGGGTGTCAAGAACATTGGTCTACAGCTATGTGGTGGATGATGTATCGTAATGCTTTTAGGATTAGAAGCGGATACTTTGATGCTGGTTGGGCTACCTATTCTTCAGGTTATTCTTTTAGTTCTACTTTCGAATCAGGAGGTTGGTTTGGAGGAGGGGGAGGAGGATACTCTACTGGCTCAATGCCTTATACAGCTAAGACTATTAACTACACAAGCAATGCTTACATGATTGCTGATTCTACGAGGTATGGATAATGGCTGGTGAAATAGCATATATTAATAATGGGGAGATTTATAAAGAACATACTTTCTTCTCAGGACCTATGACTGGAGATGATTTCAATTATATTCCAAATAGAACAGATGATCCTATTGCCCCCTTTGCACACATAAAAGGTTTAAAGGAGAAAAGGTATACATCTACTAGAGAGTTTAGAGAGTGGCTTTTAAATGAAAGCACAGGATCTCCTTTAGAGGGTTATGACTTATGTCCTGCTGTTGATATGTGGTTAGGCGAAGGTAAGTTCACAGATGATACACCTGAGATTGATTTGTATTTTAAAGTTAACGACTCTGTAATGTTACAAGCAGTTGCTGACTACTATGGTTTACCGTATCCGATTAATTCAGATATAACTAATATGTTGGATAACAACTTAAGAACTATATCAATGTATCAAAATGGCTCTGAGTACTTAGCATTAGGCGTTGTTAAGATAATAGATAGCATCCCTACTCTTCTTAAGTTTCATTGTTACTACAAAGAGATTGGAGACTGGGTTGCTTTTGAAAAGGGGAGAGCCCTTTCAGATGGTAATGTAATTGAAGAAGGTGGAAGATATGCTTTAATGTCTACTAAGCCTATCCATCATGCGAGCACTTCAGGTGATAATGTTGTTACTGAATATGTAGAAGACAAGACAGATCCTATTACTCAATGGGAAGCTCATAGAACAAACTTAGCGACAAATGAAACTAAGATTGAACACTACGAATCTTCAAGAGCTTTAAGACTAGGGGTTGGTAACTTAAACACAGGTACTAATTACGAAGAGTACGACAGAGCTCCAAGTGTTAATATGTGGCTAGGTCGTAGTTGGATAGAGAATGAACACGAAGAACTCTACTTCTTAGTTGAGAGTAGAGAGATGTTAGACGAGGTAGCAACCTATTATGGATTGCCAGTACCTTATGATGATGAGATGAAAGTAGTATTAGACAACAATTTACAATCAATTCGTTTCAAGTCTTATGATTTGAATAACGAAGGTGAAGGTAACTTTGTTGCAGTAGTTGTAGCAAGTATTACATTTGTAAATGATACTGCTACTACTCTTAAGCTGTATGAAACCACAAGGTGGAATGAATGATGTATGAGATTAAACAGATAGAAGGTGAAGATATCCTTATCAGATATAACAATCTAAAGCACGAGATCAATAGAGCTTTAGAGCATAGTGATGGTGAGTGGACAGCCGCTCAAATAGTGGAAGCCGCTATTAAAGAACCTGCAATGTATCATTTGTGGGAGATATTAATGGACGGCTCTCCAGTCGCCATTGCTACTACGAGGATTATTACTTATAATAACTTCACCTCATTACATATTATCACTTTAGGTGGTAAAGAGATATACGCAGATATGCCTAACTTAATAACCAAGTTCGAAGAGATGGTTAAAGAGTATGAGCACATTGATTATTTAGAATTTACAGGTCGCAGAGGTTTCATCAAGCAACTTAATAAGGTTGGTTGGAAAGAGATGTATGTGACTATGAGAAAGAACTTAAACGCTAGTCGCTCAAGTGACTGCGTAAACTAAGGAGATTAACTAATGTTAACTAAAGTTTATGATGGTGTAGTTATTGATATGGCTACAAGTAAGATAATTAGTACAGGTGAGGTTACTTGGGTTAATTCTAAGGATGTTGCTTATACTAAAGGTGGCGGCACTTCTACTTCTACTACAGGCTTTGCACAAGAATATAAGCCTCAAATTTCTGGCATGTTAGCTGAAGGAAAAAGCCTTTATGACACAGGTCAACTAGGATCTGTAGCTGGTTTCAATACTAATCAGTTAGCAGGACAAGCAGGCGGTATTAAGTCTGCAGGTCTTCAAACTGGTTTAGAAGAAGCGATGGCCTTACAGGCTAACAAAGGGGTAGATTTAAGTGGTATGCGTACTGCGGCTAAGACAGAAGCTCTTGGAGCGTTAGGTATGTCAGCTGCAGGTGCTGGTCGTGCTGGAGGCTTAGGCGGTTCAAGGCAAGCCATTAACAACCAATCTATTGCTAACGATTTAGCAGGTAAGTTTGCAGGTATCGATCAACAAGAGCAAGCTACTAACTTTGCTAATAAACAAGCTGCTATTCAAGCACAAGGTACAGGAGCTCAAACATTAGCTGGTGTAGGCGCAGGTCAACAACAACAAGCTCAGAATCAAGCAGATGCACCTTATAAAGGGTTATCACAGTATGCTTCACTATTTCATGGTGTCGCTGATAAGTCTACTACTACACAACAATCTGGAGGTAAGTGATGACTATTTGGAATCAACAGAATAACGGTTATGAATTCCCTAAATCAAACGAGGAATATGCCGCAATGAATAATAGCGACATTAGGGATCGTTTTAACCAAGTAGGAAATGATCTTGTTGGAACTCTTGATAATGGGTATCGCAGGCCTGTATATTCTAATGAAGATCAGAGAAAGATAGAATATATGGAGTACAGGAGAGACCAACTTCAAAGAAAGATGGCTGAAGAGTCTGCTTTACGAAGAGCAGAAGCTGAACGATATATGGCGCAAAGAGCAGCTGGACCATTAGGTGCTTCTATAGATGACAATCTAAGAACAGATATTCGTACTCCTTCTAGAGAGGCTGCTGCTAATTATTCTAGAGCTGCTGCTGATAGTACTTCTACTCCAGCTTATTCTTATTACGCCCAGAGTGATGATAGGTTAGACGGTCATTCTATTGATTCTGTAATGGATCCTGATTTTAGATGGACAGATGAAGGCAGAAAGCAGGACTGGTATTCTAAATAGGAGATACTAATGGCTTACGGTCAACAACAAAACGTATGGGGTACTAGAAGTAACGCATACGGCGATGAAGAAGAAGGTCAAGCCTTTGGATCTGGTATGGGAGGAAACTCTATCAAAGCTGTAGGTGGGGGCTTCAAAGAGAAGAACACAGGTAAGATGATTGCTAAGACTGGTGCTCAAATATTAGGCACTATCTATGGTGGACCTGCAGGTGGTATGGCAGCTGGTATGGCTGTTGATGCTATGGTCCCTGACAAACAATCAGTTAGGTCTGGCACTAGTGGTTTCGGTTCTCAATCCGGCAGTACTGGCCAGAGTGGAACCTCTATGAGACCAGGTGGTAGCTCCAATATGGGCAATGTAGCCACTTTAGCAGCTCAAGGCTGGGATAAGTATCAAGCTGGACAAAAAGCAGCAGGACCATTAGCTGATGAAGCGACACAGATGGCTCTTAACGAGAACACAGCTGATCTAGCTAATAACGCTTATTCCCCAGCAGGAGACGCAGCCGCTAACGGAGCTACTGATGTTGCTGCCGATGGTACTGCTGATGCAGCTACTGATGGCGCAGGTAATGCGGTTATGTGGGCTAAAGCTGCTTACGACGTATCTAATAAACTAAATGAATCTGGTGTTACAGCTTCTGAAGCCCCAGGTGAATCTAAGTTTAATATGGATGCCTCCACTATTGGTCAAGAAAACAAACCGATAACTTTAGGTAGTACACCACAAACAACTCTTCCAACTACAGGACCTTTAGGTAATCCTAATAAACCTCAGTTTGATGAAGAAGAATATATGAGAAAATTTGGAGGAAGATAAGATGGCATATAACAAACAAGCAAACCCTTGGGGTGGAGCAACATCTGAATTAGGATGGAGAGGATTTGCAGATGGTAGTAAACATGGTAATCCTGCTGCTATTGCTCCTCCTAAAGACGACATATATAAGAAGCTGGCAATGAAAGCTCTTACAGATATTGGTGGGGCAGCATGGAACGAATATACAGCCCCTGTTAATACTGGACAGTCAATGTGGGGAGATGAATTAGCAGGTTTTGATACTGCTATCGATGCTAAAGTTACAGGAAAAGATGGTGCTCTTAGGGATAAGAATGCTGTTGAACTAGAAGCGGCTGAGAGAGCTAAGGCAGACTTTATACGCTCTCATCCTAATGCTGGTAAAGAAATCTACAATCGTCCTGAATGGACTGAGAATGTTCCTGACTTCTTGATGCCTGGGGGAAGTAGATACAAAGTCCCTGAGGGATCAATTAATACTAGACAGGCTAATGCTTATAGGAATAATTGGAAAGCGGATCGTAAGTTTGTTCCAACACCAGCTCCGTTAGCCAAGAAGAAAACTGTTGTTAATCCTAATCCAAATGCAGTTACTGTAGACCCTAATGCGGTTAGCACAGTTAACGCTAAAAGGATCAAAGAAAAGTCATTGGGATACGGAAATACTCCAGGATTTGTTCAGGTTAATCCTGAACATTCTTCTTTAAGACAAGGTACTTCAAGTGTATTAAACACTGTGCAACTTGCTGATAGATTAGATGATGTCCAAAACTCACTTCATACTCTGAAGCCAGAATGGTACATGAATGATGCGGAACTACTTACAGAGAACAAGAAAGACGCTGTCCAAAGCTGGATGACAGGCGGATTGTTCAGCATGTCAGACGCACAGACTTATTTCACTAAGGCCCCTCACGAGTTTGTTGAATTTAAGAAGAATCCTGTTGAATGGTACTTCACAAAAGGACCTGGCAAGAATGACAAGAAAGATTACAGCGGGCATAGCTGGTTCGGAAATTAAGGAGATATTATGACACAACAAGAATGGGAAGCACTAAATGCTACTATGGGATACTCTCCCGAACAAGACGCTTCAATTAGAAAATCAGTACAACAAGCGACAGCAAATGGAGCTACTGTTCCTCCGGGTTACCAAAACTTATTGCCGTCGGTGGCAAGCTGGATGCCGGGTGAAGAGCAATATAGTATTTTCAATAGCCCAGAGTATGGTGAAGTTGATGCTTTTGGTTATGACGCTATTGACTCTGCCTCTACTGGAGTATTAGATAAATATTCTTCAGAGGTAAATGATCCTTCTTCAAACGTCAATAAAGTTGAAGTTAAGAAGCATAATGCAGATGGTACAGTAACCACTACTACTACTGAAAATAAGACAAATACCCCTTCGTTCAAAGGGACAAAGGACAAAGATAAAGATAAGATGCGGGTCCCAATGACCAATGCAGGTGGTATGACTGTGATCGCCACATCTCCAGAAGAGGTAGCTATGTACCAGAATAATGGTTATGTAGCTCCTAATACAGAGATGGCTTATCCTGAAGTTGGCTCTGATGATGCCCAGACAGCCCAAGGGTTCGATGATTGGCGTAATGAGTACAACTCACGACCAGAACTAGAACCCTCTCAATTCTTTGATAATCCTATGATTGACACAGATGCGATGGGTAATCCTATTCAAGATCAAACCTGGGATGGCAACAATGTAAATAAAGGTGTAGATAGAACTAACACACGTCTTAATAATTTAGAAGGTATTGATCCTAATGATGATTACTACGAAGGCTTTATTCCAAGCAATTATCATTTGGAAGGTAACTATTATGGCGATGAAGCTGCTATGGTCGGTGATTCAGCTCTCTTTGACCAAGCTGAATTTGGGGATACTGAATGGGGAGGACGTAATACTACTCCTAAGACTATGTATCATCCAAGCGGCTTTTCGCAAGTGATCAACGAGCCAGAAGCTCCTTTGTTTATTCGTGACGGTTACTTTAATACCCAAGCTGAAGCTACTGAAGATAGAGATGCTCAGACAGCATTCGATAAGGCTGAAGCTGGACAAGACTTCTTTAATAATCAATGGGATGCTGAAGAAGCTTCTTTAGCAAATACCCCTTCTTGGTTAGGGCAATCAGACGGAGCTATCACAGATGCTGAACGTGATGATTTAGTCGCTCAAGATCAATCTATTTACCCTAATCAATCTTTTGATTGGCAAGGTAAAGGCGAAGGCCCTATGACAGACGCTGAACGTGAAAGCGCTAATAATCATAAAGAGGTTAACAAGAGTGAAGTGGCTAAAGAAGTAGTGACTACATTCCAAGATAGAATTAATTCAGGAGCTAACCCAGAGGCTGAAATCAAACGATTTGTTGACTCTTCTGGTCATCTTAAAGAGTGGAGACCTCAGTTGTTTAAAGCAATACTAGGAACTCTTATAGGTGTGGCTAGTGGAGAGTCGTTTGGAGCTTCTGCAACCGCAGGCTTTGGTGTTGTAGGTGAAGATATTGCTAGACAAGAGAAGGTTGATGCTGAGATAGCTAAGGAAGACCGTAAGTTTGTAAGAGACCTTACTCTTAAGCAAGTTGAAGCAGGAGGCAAGGCTGTTACAGCTCGTAAGGACTTGCTGAAGTTTACAACTAAACGTCTTGAGACTTTATCCACTAACTATAACAACAACTTCTTTGCTAGTATGGATAAGAAGATGAAGGAAAAGATAAATAAGAAGATTCCTGACGTTGCTCAAGCTTACAAAACATCGTTCTCTGCGTATGCAAGTAGAGCTGGTATATCAGAAGACGATCTAGTGGCTCCTGTTGGGAAGAAGGCCAAAGGCTTAAAGAGAATCTTTGACTCTGGAATGAGAGACTGGATGAAATCAATGAGAGCTCAAGCTCAAAGCGATGACGATATCAGTTTATCATCTTCTCCAGATGCTTTTATTAGAGCTAGAGCTTATCACACTAAGTTGACTAAAGATAAAGGGGTAAGTGGTGATATTGCTCCAATGCTTTTTGACAAGGAAGGCAACTTGGATGCTGAAAGACTATTGTCTTTAAGAGCGTCAGTTGATACTATTGTAAAAGGATCTGATAACTATCAGAATGCTGATGAAGTATTTAAGTCCCTAATTAAGATATGGAGAAAGATTAGTCTGGAAGACAGGAAAGACCTAACATTCCTTGAGTTTGCTAACTCACAGGTAGGACAATTGAAATAATACATAAGGAGCAACCATGCTTACAGATTATCTAGAAGGTGAGAACGATATCCCAACACATGTTAGGAGGTCTATTCAAACCAACAAAGGTGAATACTGGTTTGTTGATGGAGACACTATTGAGCCAACTAGTAAAGCTGAAGGGGCTCCAGTCCGTTTTAGTGATATGTCGGTTCCAGAAACCCTTCACTTCTTAGAAGATGGAACTGTTAAGTATGGTGATTGGGATGGAGAAATTATTGCTGATGAGATTGCTGGACTAGCAAACTCTCAAGGTTTTAATATCCTTCCTGATGATTCAGAAGAAGACATCTACGACAGACTACTGTCTCCATTACAGAATAAAGATGGATTAGGTCTTGGAGATAAGGCTTACTACGAAGGCATTATTCCTTTAGATAAGTTCTCTTCTGACAAGCAGGTCGCTTTAGCTGAAGCTGGAAGAATGGCTAGGGGTATTAGAGAGATAGATCCTAACGACCCTTGGGCACAAGCTAGAGGCAGAGTTCAACAACATTGGAGAGACACTTTAGTTGGTGAGAAGGCTGTTGCTTTAAATGAAGCGGCTTATGCTGCAGAAGCAGGATATAGAGGCCCAGAGTCTATCTATGTTGACCGTGAGGCAATGTTCTTGCATGCTGATAGAGACTTCATGAACCGTGCTGACAATCCTTTTTCAGCTGCTTTCGAGTCTAGTTGGATTGGCATTAAGCAAGGTATCCAAGGCGGCCGTTCTATGCTGGGTGATGCTCTTAATAACGAAGAGCTTTACTTATCTGGCAAGATTAATGCAGACATATACGAGAGTAAACTAAGGGAATTACCAGCGTATATTGACGACATTACTAATATTGAGGATGTATCTACAGCAGGTAACTATATAGCTGGCTTAGCTGGCATGGGGTTACCTTATATTCTTGGTTTGGTTGCTTCCTATGGCGCAGGCGCTGTTGTTGGTGGTGTGATCGGTGGGCCTCTTGGGGCTGGAATTGGCGTTGCTGCTGGTACTGCTATGCCTTGGTTGGTGTATGCAGGTGATACATATCATCGTATGGGCGGAGACAAAGATTCCAAGAATGCTGGTGCTGCAATGTCAGCTGGCTTAGCTATGGCCCTATTGGATCGTTTAGGTCTAAGAGGTATTATGAAGCCATCTTATGTGCTAACTAAAGATGGTATGGATCAAGTGATTGCTCAACACGCTAAGAAGACAGGTATATCAATTGACGCAGCCACTCTAGATGTTAAGAACAACTTGGGTAAAGCTCAAATGGATCTTCTTGATCAAGTAGAGGGTGTTGTAGACATCTTAGTTAAGAAAGGCTTAGTTGCTAAGTCGTTTGGAAAGAACTTTGGTCGTGGTGCTGCTATTGAGGGCACTACTGAGATGGCTCAAGAAACAACAGGCTACGTCACTGCACATTATGGTGGTGAGCATGGTGAATTTGATGGTGAAGAATACCGTAGAGTTCTAATCAATGCTGCTGCTGGTGGTGCATTGTTAGGTGGGTCTATGTCAGGTGTTAGTACAACTATCTCTGACTATGGTCGTCTTAAGCAAATGCAACGAGATTATTCTGCATCAGCAGATAATGTTGAGAAGAACTATTGGCATGGTGGAGACGCTTATGACCAGCTTCAAACGCTTATGGATTCTCCAGAGTTTAAAGAAGCGGTTAAGAATGGCGACTCATCTTCTGTTATTAAGGATGAATACGACAAGGCAGAATCTGATGACAAGACAGTGAACAAAGGCTGGTGGAAGACTATTAAAGACTTTCCTGGCAAGTTCTTTATGAAAGGAGGGTCTAAGTATCTTCAGAAAATGGTTGAAGATGAAACACTTCCTCCTGCGGTTAGACAAGCATACGCTATTCTAATGACTATTGAAGCTCCTAGTAACAAGTCGTTTATGCCTGGTCAGTCTAAGATTAAGATGAAGCAAAGACTTGCTGGAAAGATTAATATTTATCTTGAAACAGTTTGGTCTAACTTTATAGCAGAGTCTGGATTAAGAGCTGTTGGCAAGGATACTGACGCAGCCCTAAAGACTCTTAAAGAGTTTATGGCAGAGCGGACTAGGGCTAAGGACGCAGTGGTTCCTCATGGGGCTACCACTGTTAATCCTGTAACAACTCAGCTAGAAAGGGAAGGTAAGCTAGATGTTTATGAGAAGGCTGCTAAAGAGTTAGAAGCAGTCGCCGAAATGAATGCGTTGCTTTACGAAAAACTTACAGGTAAGGACTTAGATAGGCGCAAAGGTTATGTTGAGTCTGCTGCTGTTTTAGCTCCAGCTGAAGTTAGAAAGAACAAAGAGTTATTCGTTCAGACTTTAGTTGATGGCTGGACGCATATTGATCCTAAGACAGGCAAGGTTATTACAACTAAACTGTCTCGTGAAGATGCTCATAAGTTCTATAAAGCTGTTGTTGAAGGTGGAGAGACCTTCTCAATGGGCAATATGACAGATGCAGAATTCAAACGAATGGGTTTACCTGACACACTAAGAAAGACTAGTATGCATTTGAATTCATCAAATGTTATGAGAGATACATTCTTAGAGAAGAACATGTTTAAGGTTCTTAGTCATAACATTGCATCAATGGTTGATTACGGTGTAGAAGTTCAGGTTGCTGGTAAGGATGGTAAAGGCGTAGATAGAGTATTGCATTTCATTAAATCTACTCTAGAGAAAGAAGGAATGGGAGACAGATGGGATCCTATGACTGCCAAGGTAATCATGGATTACAGAGATGCTTCCTTAGGGAGATATCATGAAATGGAGAACAAGAAACTTCTTGAGCTTCAATCTAACCTGTTGTTCTTTGGCTCTATTACGCAACTTGATACATCATTGTTAGCATCTCTTCCTGAGATTGGATTGTTGGTGTTAAATGCAATACATGACAAGGAAGCTAAGCAAGTATTAATGCAGGCAGCTAAACAGCTATTCCAACATTTTAAGAAGTCTACTAAAGACTCTATGAGGTATATGGTTAAAGGCTCTGGGATGACTCCTGAGGAGTTGTCAGCTGTTGAAAGGGATTTCTATGCGTTCTATGGTTCACACGCTACAGGCGTATTAGGACATATCGATATCGGCCAGCAGATTGATCATATGAGTAAGTTTAAAGAATCAGTTCTTCAGGCTTTCTTTACATTCAATCTACTAAAGCCGTTCACTGACGCTACTCGTATTGCCGCCCTATCTATGGCACAAGATGCAATCATTAGAGACTTGGCTTTAGTGTTCCAACATTATGAGTCTGGTAGGAATATCGGAGCTGATGCTTATGAAAGACTAAGAGAGCTTGGTATAGATCCTAAGGCTATGGCGAAGGAATACCATACATTTGTTAATAGTCTTCATGCAGAGCTTAAGAAAGAGGGTTTAGATCCAACACATGACCCTGAAAGATACTATGCTGCTTTGCAGAGGATTATTAATCAGGAGTTAGGTCAAGGAAATAAAGACGCTCCATTCTATAGTTTGTTTGATCAGATGCAGATTGCTCGTCATTCATATGTTGATAACATCTTAGCTAACCCTAACTCAGCTGACAGACCTATATGGTATTCAGATCCTCATTTCAGAATGATGGGTCAATACCAAGGTTTCTTATCTACATTCACATCTCACATCCTTCCAAGAGCTTGGAGAAGGTTCAGACATGGCAACCCATCTGCTAGATACCATGCGTATGCAGCAGCAATGACTATGCTTATGTTTGCTTTCCTTGGACAAATGCTTAAGGACGAATGGAAGTATGAAGATGGACACAACCCTTGGTTAGAAGACTATGGTTATGCTCAGAGAGGTATTATGTCTTCTGGATTGTTTGGTACATCTGAAAGATTCATTGATATGATTCATCCGATATACGATATCAACGAACCGTTCCTTGAACAACTAGCAGGAGACTTAGGTCCGTTTACTGGTACACTTAGTTGGGCGCATAAAGTGCTTGACAACGCAATGTCAGGAGATATGTCTGGAGTTGGTTATTATGCTAAGAAAGCTACACCATTATTCGGCTCTTCTTACTTATTCAAATAAAGGTAAATACAAATGAGTAAATTAACAAGTGGACTCTTAAGGGGTTCTAAACAAAGTGTGTTTGATGCACCTGAACAGGTAATCGAGGACATTGATAAAGACATACGCTTCGATGATGATATAGATATAGATACTGATCAAGCTATGGTTAAGTACGTGGAATCTAAAGAGAATAAAAGTACTGACGAAAGAACAGAGAGCCAGGTCATTTTAGATGATCTTGATATAGCTTTGAATTCTACTGAATCAGTAGTTCCTATTATTGCTCCAGAAGGCGATCCTATAATTGATGCTAATCGAGAAAGAATTGAGAAGCAGAGAATGGAGAATGTATCTCAGTTTCCTACACAGGAATCTGAGTACGAAACATTCACACCTGAAGAGGATAAGGTTACTCGCAGAGAGCCTGCTAAGTTTGAAGAGTTTGCAAGGTTAATCGATGAGGGTAGTGAAGATGCTGCGTTCGCTTTATTAAATGAAGGCGATGATACTGTTAGTCGTCCTGACTTTGATGAGGTTATAACTAGCCACAAGCAGATGACTTCATTGCTTGGAGAAGAGGCTGGAAAGCTTAACTTTAACTTTAGTGGAGCGAAGAAAACTGAGTTCTATGAAAGGCTTAACAATGAAGAGAAAGCCCCACTTGGAGATGTTAGAAGTTTGGCTGAATACGGTAAGCGTTTCTTAGCTTTGCAAGAGGAAGCTGAAAGGAATGACTTAGGTCAGGCTTTTACTGATTCTATGATGTATTCTTTCATGCACTCTCTTTTAGAGCAACGCTGGAGAAAGGAACAAAGAGAGAATGACATTAAAGATGGTAAGCCAGAGTCTGAGATTGCTGAAAAGGAAGAATCAGGAACTGTTGCCATGAATGGTCATATAGGCTCATTAGTTGAGTCTGCTTTTAACATTAAGAATGGCGACAAGATGACCCAGGGAGTTACAGGGGCAATCACTAAAGAGATTGTGTTAAGAGCTAACGACCGTTTAGTAGCGGCAGGAATGCCGTCCTTGTTTGAGCAAAGAACAATTAATAAGGATGGTAAAAGCTTAAACATTGTTGAGTTAACCGAAGCTGGCCTTGACTTGGCTCAGAAGCAAGAGGCCATGGTTCCTACTTTGATTCCTAAGGCAGTCGTAAAGGTTAGGTTCGAGCGTAAGATGAATGAAGAGGGCACTAAGGTTAAATGGAACAAGTCTCAGAAGAAGAAGAGAGACAAGTCTTTAGACTATGGCGACTATGCTCAAGCCCAGAAGTCAATAACTTATCAAGAAAACATTCCTTTTACATCTAATGGAGAGTTGTTTATCCGTATTGAAGAGTCTTTAGCGGATCCAGAGGCTAGAGAGATCATTGATGCTGATTTCATTGGCCTTGTTGGCTTAGAGATGAAAGACGGTACTATTTCTAGAAGAGATAAGAACGGAACTCCTTGGAGGTTTACACCTATCTTAGATGCGAACAATCGTCCAATGCTTAATACAATAACTGATCCTACTAATGAGCGTTATGGCTTTAAATATGAGGTAGAACTTAGCCTTTCAGATAGAGCTAGATACAGATTGTATGACAACACAGCAATGTGGATTCAGGATACCCAGGACGCTATCTTTTATTATGACTTCATGATTGGTAATGATAGAATTTATTTGAAGCAGAACATTGGTAACTGGCATAGTGGCAAGTTTGCTAGAAGTCTGTTGCAGACTGGAAGGCCTTATCAAATCAATCACAAGAGCCCTAGAGAAGTTGGAATGCATAAAGCATTGATACTTCAAAGGGCTGGTCTTGAGAAGGATGATAACCACAAGTCTTTATATGTTGAAGAGCTTATAACTAAGTTTGATACTAATGTGGCTAAGTGGTCTAAGATGTATTTCAATCATCTTAAAGAAGGCAAGTCAGGCATTCCTATTAAGCTTCTTAAAAAAGCTGATGGTGATTGGGAATACTTAACCGCTGTTGAAGAAGCTCTTAGGTTCGATACTTACTTAAAAAACCCTACTAATAAACCATACGAAACTAGATTCTTTACGGAGCTAGACGGAACATCTAATGCTCTTGCGTGGTCAGCTGTTCAGGCTGGTAACACATTAGTTTCTAGATTGACTGGCCTCCTTCCTAAGATTGAAGGTGATGCTGAAGACACCTACTATTACACAGTAGAGACCTTTGCTAAGGAAATGTTTAAAGCATTATCATCTCAATATAATGGAGATGAGGCTACCAGAGTTAAGTTCAAACAGTTATGGAAATATCTTGGAGTTAAGAATAGAAGCCTGGCTAAGAAGCCGTTAATGATATTCGTTTATGGTGCAAGTGGCTTTGCGATTAAGCTTGACTTTGGCGCTACTCTTGAGAAGCTTGTTTCTGAAGATGGTTTTCAAAGGTTAGCTAAGAAAGATCTAGGTTTAACTTCTAAAGAAGGACAAGAGTTTAGAGAGCTGTCTAAAAGGATAATGGTTAAGGCTATTGAAACTAACTTCCCTGATCTAAGGGCTTATACAAAGGCTATGGCGGCTATTACAGAATATTCTTTGAATCAAGGCTTAAATCCTACGTTTAAGAATCATGCTGGTCATATTCTTCACTTTGGCAGGCTTGTATCCCATGTTGATAAAGAGAAGTCTTTCAAGGCAAGCTTTAAGGATGAAGAAGGAAAGGTTGACAGGTTTAATGTTGATGTTTTGACAAGAACTCATGATCCTAGGGCCTTATCAGTATCTGCTAGTGGCAAGGAAGTGTACAAAGCTGTTAAATCAGCTGCTGTAATGGTTACCCATAGTAATGATTCTGAAAACATGAATGGAGGCTTTATTGATTCCTTTGAAGACCTTCAGAAACAAGGTAAGCAATTCTATGGAGCTCAAATCTTTGATGGTCTTATGACTACTACTACTCAAGCAGAGATGTCTGCACGTCATCTTAACAAATGGTTTAAGAAGATCAATGCAGAGATATCAAATCTTGATAGGTTCATTGCTGGTATGAAGAAGCAGGCAAAAGAGAAGGGTATTAAGTTCGACCTTAGCTCTCAGACTATTCTGCTTTACAATCCTAGAACTGAAAAGGAAGATGTTAAAGTTAATCTTATGAAGTTAGTTGAGAAACTAAATAAAAGATATAAGGATTTACAGATAGAGATGGCTAAAGAAGCAGCTCGTCAGTTTCCTATTCCTAGATGGAAGAATAAATCGAAGTAAACAAACAAACCCCACAGGTTTCCGTAATGGATTCCCGTGGGGTTTTGTTTTTTAAGTACTAACTTCTTGTTGTTGTGTTACCTTGTTCAAGTATAGATGTAAGTCCTTTATTATTTCATCATTCAGACTGTCAAAAGACAGTGTTGCTGGGCTTGTATCTGTTGAGCCATCTGTTAGCCTGACTAAAGTATCTTTTGACTTTAAATCGACAATAAACTTACTCATCATCTGAAGGGTTGGAAAGAAGAACCTGTATTCTCTTTTCTTCTTTCCAATACATATAGGGTTTTTGATTAATATCCAGTTATAGTTGTCTTTAGTAACTCCGTAATCATCATCAATCATAACCAGATTGTCTTCCATCCTAGACATTAGTAACCCCTTTGCTTTGTAACAGCTTTAAGTAGATCCTCGGCTTCCTTTCGTTTGTTGTTTACAATCTTGTAAGCTTCCTTCTGTGCCTGTTCAGATGCTTTTCCTTCTTCCAGTAGTCTTGCCTTTTCAGCTTTAAGGTTCATTGCTCCAACAACATCCATCATTGCATCATTGATTGCAGGTGTGCCTTCTAGTTCAGGGTCTAAATTAAACTCTTCGATGTAGTCTTTATCTGAGATGCCATGCATACTCATTACATTATAATCTTTCATATCTCTCCTTGCCTTATCGGCTTTGTTATCTATCCAACCATAATCGGCTAGGTCTTCCATTAATGCTTACTTGTGATGATAGGTGAGGGCTTCTTATTCTCTGCTTCATCTTCATCTGCTAAGTAATCTAACATTGCATCAATCATATTACTATCATCAGCAATACTAAATACCATTTCAATTACTTCTGTTCTGTTTAACTTTTCATTCTCATCATCTACAATTGTAAATGTCGCTCTACATGTTCTCATCTCTTTCTCCTTTATTGGTTCATTATAGTCATACAGCCTTTCACAATACTCTTCTAAATTCACAGGAAGTTTAAGCTCCTGGCATAATTCATCAGGTACTGATCCTTTTCTTCTATAGTTCTGTTGTTAACTGTGTCTCTTTTAATCTTGCTTGTTAATATTTCATACTTTGTTTCTACTACCTTCCTCTTTTGTCTTTCTTTATGCCATTCCTCAACCCAAGAAACATTCGGGTTCTCTTTTATCTTATTGTAAGCCTCTCTCATTACTTGCTCAGCAACCACTTCATCTTCCCTATCTATACATCTATTCATATAATGAGAATAGACATCTTTGTGTTTAAAGCCAGACGCTTTTGCAATGTTTGAATATTCTTGAGCTAATATTGAGCAAGCTTCTTCTTTACTTTCTTTGTTCATTTGTTCTCCTGTTAGTTAGATAAGGTTAGCGATCCCAGAACTGGTCTCCAACTTTCCCTCCCCATTTGTTAATCTTAATCTTAATGCGAATAAATAAGCAATACATGCACATCCTATTCCACCACATACTTATCTTATTTAGCATTTAGTTCCTTTGTTTGTTACTTACATCTTCTCTTAATAACTCATCACACATAATAATAGCTGATTCTGTCATATGAATAGCATCTGAGTTCTCTTTGCTTGAATGTTTCTTAATCCTATCAAGTATTTCTTTAATACCTTCAATCTTAATCTTACATTGTTCATAAGAATGCATTACCCCTCCCTGAATATTTCCAATATGTACTTACCTTTATGTTCTTCAGCTTTGTAAGTAAGGCTGCCCTTATGATGATCCATAAGAGCTGTTACCATACCTTCCTCAAACTTGCGAACGCCATGTCGCCAGGTTATATACCCTCCCCCGAGAGTGAATATTATTAATCCTAATATTATTTCAATCATGTTGTTACTCCTTTGTTATTCTTTCTTCGTATGCAACATGGTTAAACCCCATAGACTTTAGTATCCTTAGGGTTTCTAGCCATGATGAACATTGATCTGTTGTAGCAGGGCCGCATGTTGCCATCACAACTCTGTAACATTTCTCTATTGCTTCGTTAGTTTGTATCGTCCTCGTCATTGATCTCTCCTATGAGCTCAACAACAACATGATCTTCGACATCCTTACCAGCCTCACCGAAGTCAACAACGAATCCTCTTACGAATTTAAAGTTGTCATCTTCTAACTTACCACCTTCTACAATGGCATCCATTAAGAACTTATGTACTGGAAACCAGTAGTTGTCTAAGTCTTTAGGTCGGTTTCCTTTGAAGAATAATGTGTATTCAGGTCTAATCCAATTGAATCTTGGTAGAGACTCTGTGAATCCTGATACAAGCTCTGAGTAGTCTTTCTTGCATTTAGCTTGAGAGCCCCAGTGCATCTTCTTAAAGATATTCTGTGATAGTTTTACAACTTTACCCTTTCGAGTAAAGGTTGGATATTCCAATATGGCATTGTACTTCACTTGACTTTCCTGATAGACCAGCCACCTGTCTTTGTGTTCTTAGTTAGCTGAACTTGATTGCCTTTGTATGACCTGCCATCACAAAGATCAATAAGCTGTTGGCGAAAATCTTTCTGCTTTCTAGTAGCTTCATCTGCATCAGACTTAGCCATCCTCCAAAGCATTGCTAATTTGCACCATTCCTTATCATCTCTCACAATAACATCCCTATCCCCAGCTTCAGGTTTACCCTCGAAGTATTTAGCCCAACCATCTATGATCTGTTGTTGAACTTGTTTATCTTGTTTTACAATTCTGTGTAAGCCAACTTTATTCTTTCGGTCATATACCCAGAAGTTACATTGGTCTTGTTTAGATAATAACATCTGTTGCTGCATTTGTAAAACATAATGAATCGGGAGGTCTTCTTCTAACTCCATATTAGCCCATAGGGGCGAGCAGGATCCGCTTAGAGGGACTTTAATCTCTACGATAGAGTTACCCTTGCCTCGCTCCATTCCGTCCAAGGAAGCCATCAATGGTAATCCATCAATTTCATCTGTAATACAAACTGGAATGTAAGTCTTGCCAGAAACCTTCTCGTATAGTTCACGAGCCTCGTCTTCTGTTTCTGTTCCAATCTTCATAGCTTCATTAAGTTTAATGTGAAGCTCCCCATTCTTAACCTGCCATAATTGTAATGGAGTCTTTGGTGTCCAAGGTGAGAGTTCTAATACTGATGCAGCTTCTGATGCTGTTCCGTGTAGTCTTCTAATTTTTAGCCATTCTTCACTACCCTGTGGCAATTGTTCTTCTGAGTATATCTTCATGTTTTTCTCCTATTGTTTTAATTTAGTGAGGTCTTAAAGACAGCGTTAGTGGCATATCTTCTGTTTATACAAGGACTTCACTCATTGCCCTTTATTCATACTATGTGAATGAATTGATAAGTTTCCAATGACCCTCTGGATCGAAGAACATTCTTTTTTTCATTTGCTTGTTAGGCTTCTTGTCGTGAAGAGGCTTTCTTATTGGTGGTGCTAGTACTTTAGCTGGGTCTGTATAACAAGACAACCTAGTTGAAGCTGTAGAATGAGGGCAACCTGTGAATTCAGCCACCTGCTTTGCTGTCCATTCACTGCCATCATCTAACTTGTATAGTTTGTAACCCTTGATTCGTTTAACTTTATCTATAGGTCTTAGTACATATACATGGTCTTTTGTTTTACTTAATCTATGATATGCACTGCTTAATGAACAACCTACTAATTCAGATAATGACTTAGTAGTCCATATACTGCCATCATCTAATTTCCATTCCTTTCTCTTTCTTTCCATGAGCTCTCCTCGTTTTATTGTATTAATTAGTGGTCACTATGCATGAAAAAGGACGTGACCAAGCCTTCTAAACAATTCTTGCCAGCTATGAAAGGGAAACATGAAAACCCAAAGGAGACCGACAAGAAGGATCCACGCACTAGATCCAAGGTTCGTAACTA
>Ga0233442_1001070_pt1 | contig 22495 bp, 21 predicted proteins | sample SI_123_September_3_FD_182789 | JGI IMG/M metagenome (GOLD analysis project Ga0233442, IMG submission 182789) | Seawater microbial communities from Saanich Inlet, British Columbia, Canada - SI_123_September2016_150_MG | ecosystem: Environmental > Aquatic > Marine > Inlet | place: Canada: British... | reverse complement strand
TATCACGCAAGCAATACCCTAAGCAATATTTACCTTTAGCTGGTGATAACACCATGCTTCAAGAAACTATTCTGCGTCTAAAAGGATTAGATAATCTTGCAGATCCGATTATTGTTTGTAATGCCGATCATCGTTTTTTAGTGGCAGAGCAGTGTCAACAAATTGGTATTAAAAATCCAACAATCTTATTGGAACCGGTTGGTAGAAACACCGCTCCTGCAATAGCAGCTGCAGCACTGCAATCATTAAAAGATTCAGAAAATTCGACACTACTAGTTTTATCAGCCGATCATGTCATTCAAGATGTTGATGCTTTCCATGAAGCAATTAACATAGCAAACCAACAAGTGCAAAGTGGAAAACTGGCTACTTTTGGTATTGTGCCAACTAACGCTAATACTGGCTATGGTTATATCAAATCATCAAAAGAGAGTAGTAATGGTGCACATAAAGTTGAAGAGTATGTTGAAAAGCCAGATCTAAAAACTGCACAAACTTATCTAGAGCAGGGTAACTACCTTTGGAACTCAGGCATGTTTATGTTTAAAGCTGACGTGCTAATTGATGAGTTAACAACTCATTCTTCTGATATTGTTAATTCAGTCAATAATGCGATTAATAACGCTACGCAAGATCTTGACTTTATTCGTCTTGATGAGCAAGCATTTGAATCATCTCCAAGTGACTCTATTGATTATACTCTTATGGAGAAAAGCGATAATGTCGTTGTTATACCTTTAGATGCGCAGTGGAATGATATTGGCTCTTGGTCTGCACTGTATGATATTGGCATAAAAGATAGCGATGGTAATGTTATTCTAGGCGATGTTTTTACCAAAGACACAGTCAACACTTATATTCATGCTAATCACCATATGGTGGTAACTATCGGTGTACAAGATTTAGTAATAGTAGATACGCCTAATGCCACATTGATATCAACTAAAGACAAAGTACAAGAAGTTAAAAAAATTGTAGAACAACTCCAAGAGCAAGACAGAGAAGAGTCATCTTGTCATCGTAAAGTCTATCGGCCATGGGGCTGGTATGATTCTATTGAGGTGGGCGTGAATTTTCAAGTGAAAAGACTACACGTCAACCCAGGTGCAAAACTATCACTACAAGCGCATCATAAACGTGCAGAGCATTGGGTAGTGGTTAGTGGTACGGCTCAGCCATTAGTGGAGAAGATGTTCTTACATTAACAGAAGGTGATTCAATTTATATTCCGATTGGCACAACACATGGCTTAGAGAATAAAACCAATGAACAGCTAGAGATTATCGAAGTACAAAGTGGCACTTATCTGGGTGAAGATGATATTGTAAGATTTGAAGATAGATACGGAAGGCTAACTATATAATGCAAAGAAAAATTTTAACAAAATAAAGGAATAAATATGAAAAAAGCACTAGTATGTGGCGCGGGTGGATTTATTGGCGCACGCATGGTAAGAAGATTAAAGTCAGAAGGATTTTGGGTAAGAGGCATTGATTTGAAATACCCTCCATATCATGAGACAGAGGCTGATGATTTTATGATTGGGGATTTGCGTGATCCGCTCATATGCAGACAAGCTGTAGATCAAAAATTTGATGAGGTATATCAATTTGCTGCGGATATGGGTGGAGCCGGTTTTGTTTTTATTGGTGACAATGATTATGATATTATGCACAATTCAGCAATGATTAATTTGAATGTATTAGAGGCATGTAGACTGCGTAATACAAAACGAATATTTTATTCATCATCAGCATGTATGTATCCTGAATTTAATCAAATGGATGCAGACAACCCAAATCTTGCCGAAGATTCTGCATATCCGGCACAGCCAGACAGTGATTACGGGTGGGAGAAATTATTTAGCGAAAGATTATATCTTGCTTCTGCTCGCAATAAAGGCATGGAAGTTCGTGTTGCTAGATACCATAATATTTTTGGAGATGAGGGATCTTGGTTTGATGGTCGAGAAAAAGCACCCGCAGCTATTTGTAGAAAAATTGCTATGGCTAATGATGGGGATGAAATTGAAATGTGGGGTGATGGGAAGCAAACAAGATCATTCTTGTATGTTGATGAGTGTGTAGAAGCCACTATTCGTTTAATGCGGTCAGATTGGGCAGGACCAGTAAATATTGGGTCTGATGAGATGGTTAGTATTAACCAGTTGGCAAGAATGGTAATGGATATCTCAGGTAAAAATGTCAATATAAAACATATACCAGGCCCTCTTGGTGTTCGTGGACGTAATTCAGATAATCGTTTATATGAAGAGAAGCTGGGCTGGAGAGTGTCAGAATCACTGATTGATGGGTTAAAGAAAACCTACCCGTGGGTACTAAATCAAGTTGAAACACATGGTAAAGATATCGGAAAATGATTGTATATTAGATTAATTTTTTTAAATCAATCATAAATAGGATCCAAAGAATATGAAAGCAGTAATATTAGCGGGTGGCTTAGGAACACGTTTAAGCGAGGAAACAAATATCAAGCCAAAACCAATGGTAGAAATTGGTGGAAAGCCTATTTTGTGGCATATCATGAAAATGTATTCCACGTATGGAATTAATGATTTCATCATATGTTGTGGCTATAAAGGCTATGTAATTAAAGAATATTTTGCAAATTATTTTCTTCATCAGTCAGATGTAACTTTTTGCATGAAAAAAAATTCTATAGAAGTGCATGAAAAAAGAGCAGAGCCTTGGAAGATAACTCTGGTGGATACAGGTGACAAGTCCATGACTGGTGGGAGATTGGGTAGAGTTTCGGAATATATCAAGAATGAAGAGGCTTTTTGCTTCACTTATGGGGATGGTGTATCAGATGTTAATATATCAGAACTAATAGCATTTCATCGGAAACATGGTAAAGATGCAACACTCACTGCTACTTATCCTCCAGGGAGATTTGGTGCTTTAGACATTAAAGAGAACCAGATAATGAGATTCACAGAAAAACCTAAGGGCGATGGCGCATTGATTAATGGTGGTTTTTTTGTACTTTCTCCAAAAGTCTTAGAGCGAATTTCTGGCGATGATTGCACTTGGGAGCAGGAGCCGTTAAAAGGCCTGGCTAAAGATAATAACCTAATGGCTTTTACACACGAGGGGTTTTGGCAGCCTATGGATACATTACGAGACAAGATGTATTTACAAAAACTTTGGGACGAGGGGAGTGCTCCATGGAAAACTTGGTAATTAATAATGATTGATCAAAATTTTTGGAAAGGAAAGCGTGTATTCTTAACGGGACATACTGGCTTTAAAGGAAGCTGGCTTTCTTTGTGGTTATTTTCATTGGGCGCAGAAGTAAAAGGTTACGCTCTTAATCCTCCAACATCACCCTCATTATTCAATGAAGCAAAAGTTAGCTCAATTATCGACTCACAAATTGGAGATATAAGAGATCAAGATGCACTCCATGAGTGCATGACAAGGTTCAGCCCTGATATTTTAATCCATATGGCAGCACAACCTTTGGTGAGGGCTTCTTATGATAAACCAATTGAAACTTATGAGGTTAATGTTATTGGTACAGCTAAAGTATTAGAGGCAGCAAGAAGTTGCCCTAATGTAAAGTCCATCGTTAATATTACAACAGACAAGTGTTATGAGAATGATGGGCGCTCTGAGGGTTACAAAGAAGAAGATGCTATGGGTGGCTATGATCCTTATAGTAGTAGCAAGGGTTGTGCGGAATTAGTTACTTCATCCTATCGTCGTTCTTTTTTACAAGAACAGGGGGTGGGTCTTGCATCAGTGAGAGCTGGTAATGTGATTGGCGGTGGAGACTGGGCAGATGATAGATTAATTCCAGATATTTTAAGATCATTTGAAAAAAATGAGCCTGTTGTTATTCGCAATCCTAAAGCAACACGACCTTGGCAGCATGTTTTAGAGCCATTATCAGGTTATCTTGTTTTAGCTCAAAAAATGTATCGTGACCAAAATAAGTATGCTGAAGGTTGGAATTTTGGGCCGAACGAACAAGATGTAAAATCTGTAGATTGGATTTTGAATCAAATGATAGGTAAGTGGCCAAATTCTAGTTGGGAGCTTGATTCTAGTTCCAACCCACATGAGGCGAATTTTTTGCAGTTAGATATTTCAAAAGCTGAATCTAAACTTGGCTGGATGCCTATTTGGGAGTTACGTCATACATTGGAGAAAATTATTGATTGGCATCTAGCCTGGATTAACAAAGAAGACATGCAGGCTGTATGCTTATCAGACATTAAAGAATATATGGTAGATATGAGCAATGAAGTTTAACGAGACAAAAATCAAAGGATTGTATATTGCTGAATTAGAGCTATTTAGTGATGACCGTGGCTTTTTTGCAAGAGCATATTGCAATAAAGAATTAGAAAAGATTAATATCGAAAAACCAATTACACAGATAAACCATTCTTCAACATCAACAGTAGGAGCTATTCGTGGAATGCATTATCAAAATCCACCTTATGCAGAGGTAAAAATTGTTCGTTGTATTGCTGGGGAAGTTTTCGATGTTGCTGTTGATCTCCGCAAAGATTCAGATACATTCTTGCAGTGGCATGGAGAGTATTTGAATTCAACAAACTTTAAAATGATGGTTATTCCAGAAGGATTTGCTCATGGATTTCAAGTAATAAAGTCAAATTCTGAGTTACTTTATTTTCATACTGAGAGTTATATTCAAAAGGCAGAGGCAGGAGTTTTGTTTAATGATGAAAAAATTGGGATAAAGTGGCCGTTACAACTAACAGATATTTCAGACCGAGATTTAAGACACAGGCTAATAACAAAAGAATTCAAAGGATTAAATATAAAATGAAATGCAGACATTGTAATGCAGAGTTAAAACTACCTTTGATAGACTTGGGTAGTGCACCTCCATCTAATGCTTACCTTACAGAGCAAACATTACATACTCCAGAGAAATGGTTTCCTTTGCGAGTCTTGGTTTGTCAGAGTTGTTGGCTAGTGCAAACAGAAGACTTTGCCCAGGCAGAAGAACTATTCGATGAAGACTATGCTTATTTTAGTAGCTTTTCGACAAGCTGGTTAGAACATGCAGAACAGTATGTGAAAGACATGACTAAACGTTTTTCTTTGGATAAACATAGTCATGTAATAGAGGTGGCGGCTAATGATGGCTATTTGTTGCAGTATGTAAAGAAGTGCAACATTCCTTGCACAGGGATAGAGCCGACAACTAGTACAGCTAATGCTGCGCGAGAGAAAGGTATTGATGTTTTAGAAGAGTTCTTTGGTGTAAAGTTAGCTCAACAATTAGTTGAACAAGGTAAGCAAGCTGACCTTACTGTCGCTAATAATGTTTTGGCACATGTTCCAGATATTAATGATTTTGTTGCGGGATTTTCTATATTGTTAAAACCAAATGGAGTGGCAACATTTGAATTCCCACATTTACTAAAACTGGTTAATGGAAATCAATTTGATACTATCTATCATGAGCATTTTTCATATCTTTCATTGGCTGCATTGGAAACTATTTTTAAAGAAAATGGGCTGCAAATATTTGATGTTGAAGAGCACACAACACATGGTGGTAGTTTGCGATTATTCGCCCAGCGTTCTGATATGGGGGTGCAGATAGTATCAGAGCAAGTGATTGAACTACGTAAGAGAGAAATAGATGCAGGAATGGATAGTGATAACTTCTACAAAAATTTCCAAGAGAAGGCAAATATAGTAAAAGATGATTTATTAAATTTCTTAATAACGGCTAAAAAAAATGGAAAAAAAGTAGTTGCATACGGTGCTGCAGCCAAAGGAAATACATTAATGAACTACGCAGGGATTAGGCCAGATTTACTTTCTTATGTAGTGGATAGAAGTCCAAGTAAGCAAGGTAAATATATGCCAGGCAGTCGTATTCCAATTCATACAGAACAGTTTTTAAAAGATGATAAGCCAGACTACGTATTAATATTGCCGTGGAATTTAAAGAACGAAGTAATAAAACAATTAAGCTATATTAAAGAGAATAGTGGTAAGTTCGTAGTTGCAGTTCCTAATCTAGAGGTTATTAAATGAAAAATATATTGTACTCAAAACCAAGTATTGGAAAACTTGAAGAGCAGTATGTTTGTGATGCTATAAAAAATGGTTGGGGCGAAAAATGCTATGACTATATTTTTAAATTTCAAGATAGTTATAAAGACTATTTAGGCGTAAAGCATGCGATGGCAACATCTAGTTGTACAGGGGCTATACATATTGCTTTAAAAACATTAGGTATTGAAGCAGGTGATGAAGTTATTGTCCCAGATGCTACTTGGATTGCTTCTGTTGCTCCAATAACATACCTTTGTGCGAGGCCTATATTTGTTGATGTATTAGAATCAACTTGGTGTATAGATCCTAAAAAAATAGAAGAGGCGATCACTCCAAAAACTAAGGCAATAGTGGCTGTTCATCTGTATGGTGGTATGTGTGAAATGGATGAGATTATGGCTATAGCAAAAAAGCATAATTTATATGTTATCGAAGATAGTGCAGAAGCAATAGGTAGTGAATATAAAGGAAAAAAAGCGGGTAGCATGGGTGATTTTGGAGTCTTTTCATTTCACGGAACTAAAACCATAACCACTGGCGAAGGCGGTATACTTGTAACAAATAGTGCCGAGCTGTACGAAAAAGCTTCAATACTACATGACCATGGCAGAGATCCAAAAATAAAAAAGATGTTTTGGGCTGAAAAGGTAGGCTTTAAATATAAAATGTCTAATCTTCAGGCGGCACTCGGCTATGCGCAAATGCAAAGAGTGGAAGATCTTGTAGATAAGAAAATAGAAATATTTAATATGTATAAAAAAGAGCTGTCTAAAATAGAAGGCATATCAATGAATCATGAGCAGGAATATGTAAAAAATTCATATTGGATGCCTACAATAATTCTAGATAAAGAGTTAGGTGTTGATAGGAATAAATTTATTGATTATTTAAATTCTTTTGGAATCGGGGCAAGGCCATTTTTCTATCCAGTAAGTAACTTTCCAGAATTTGATGAAATAGTGGAAAATAATGTTAGTAATAAAATTGGAAAAAATGGTATCAATCTACCTAGTAATTTTGATATGAATGAAAGAGACGTAGAATACATTGTTAAGATGATTAAAAAATATTTTGAATAAGATAGCTTTATTTGCAGATGGTAAAGTTGGTTTAGAGTGTGTTAAATTCTTGTTGTCTAAGTATATTGATGATATATCTTATATAGTGGTTACAGATAAAAAATCAATTGTTTATCAAAATCTTCAAAAAATATTTTTTGATAAAAAGAGAATACTATTTAACCAGAACATTGTTAATTCTCAACTAGAGTCAGTAGATTATATTTTTCTTTTGTGGTGGCCTCACTTAATTAAAGAGAGTGTGATAAAGACAGCAAAAAATGGAGTTATCAATACCCACCCTAGTTTATTGCCATATAATAGGGGTAAGAATTATAATTTTTGGAATCTTATTGAGGATGTGCCTTTTGGAGTTAGTTTACATTTTGTAAGTCATGGAATAGATGACGGCGATATTATTTTTCAAAAAGAGATAAGTAAAACTTGGGAGGATAACGGAGAAAGTCTTTATTGTAAAGCTCAATCAGAGATGATTAAATTATTTAAGAGAAGATATATCAAGATATTAAAATCTGATTTTGTTAGAAAAACACAAGACTTAACAAAGGGTAGTTATCATAATTCTAAAGAACTAGAGCCGTATTCAGAGATATTTCTAGATAAAAGGTATCTAGCTAAAGATTTTCTTAATGTATTAAGGGCGAAAACATTTCCTCCTTATGAAGGGTGTTATTTTTATGAAGATAATTGTAAGTATGAAATACAAATTAAAATTAAAAAGGTAAAAGAATGAATGAAATAGAAAAATTTGAAAAAATGAGAAAAGAATTGATTATCAAAAATGGAAAAGATGATAATTTAAAAGACATAACAAAGAAATGGATTAATACGGCTAACAAGTCGGAGTACTCTTATAATTTCTCCTGGCTGGGTAGGCCAATAATACAATATCCTCAAGATATGATTGCCATGCAAGAGATTATTTGGGATGTAAAGCCTGATTTAATTATTGAAACAGGTATTGCTCATGGCGGATCATTAATTTTTACAGCATCTATGTTGACGCTTCTTGAAGCTTGTGGAGAGATAGAAAATGGACAAGTTCTTGGGATAGACATAGATATACGAGAGCATAATAAAAAAGCTATAGAGGCTCATCCTATGAGTAAAAAGATAACCATGTTTGAAGGCTCTAGTATAGATGAAAAGATGATTGAAAAAGTTCATGAGTTTGCTAAAAAGGGTAAAAAGATTTTGGTTTGTTTGGATAGCAATCATACGCATGACCATGTACTTGCCGAGCTTAGAGCTTATGCGAATTTAGCCAGCGTTGGAAGTTATTGTTGTGCATTTGACACGGTTATTGAGGATATGCCAGAAGATAGTTTTGGCGATAGACCGTGGGGAGTGGGTAATAATCCAAAAACTGCAGTTTGGGAGTTTTTGAAAGAAAATGATAATTTTGAGATTGATAAAGATATTGATAATAAGCTATTAATTACCGTTGCACCTGATGGCTATTTAAAACGAGTAAAGTAAATATAAATTACCATAGGTGTTGGTAGTTACACCGAAAAGGGTGGGCTAGAGAAGACTAATATGAAGATATACCTTTTTCACCTGATAGTCGCTTGAAAATAACTTCACTTCGTTCAAATGTTGTGGCTAACTTTGTTGGTTCTTTTTCAAATGTGGCTTTTGCAATCATTTTCACGCCATTTTATATCGAATTTCTCGGCATTGAAGCTTATGGTCTGATTGGTTTTTACATTACATTGCAAGCATCGGTCAGCTTTCTCGAAATGGGCTTAAGCAGAGCCTGTAATCGCGAACTTGCGCGCTACTCAGGGTTGGGTGAATCGAGCTACCAGATAATGCGCAATATCTTGCGAAGCCTTGAAGTTATCTACTGGATTGTTGCCATTATCATTGGGATAGGGATTACACTTGCAGCACCCTGGATTGCTAGTTCTTGGCTTGAGTCCACTGTTATTTCGAATGAGAAGCTTGAGGATGTTCTTATCCTCTTGGCTTGGGTGATAGCACTATATTGGCCAGTAGGGCTTTACTCTGGTGTGTTGATGGGTTTGCAGAGGCAGGTTTTGATGAATGTTGCCAAAGTGGGCATTTCTTTTCTCAATTGGGGGGGGGCGGCAATGATTTTATGGCTGGTTCAGCCAGATATAGAAATATTTTTTCAATGGCAACTATTGGTCTCATTGTGCGCTACTGGACTGTTTGTAACTCTCGCATGGAGGGTGATACCTTCATCAGGACACAAAGCTTGTTTCTCTCGCGATGCGATAAAAAATATTATTCCATTTGCGGCGGGTGTCGGGGGGAATGAAGTTCTTGCCGTAATATTACTGCAGGTAGATAAACTGATTCTCAGTGCCATATTGCCATTGAAACAGTTTGGTATTTATATGCTTGCAACAATGATTGCAAATGTGGCTTCTACACTGGCCAGCCCATTTTCCACTGCGGTATTTCCTCGTTTCTCTCAGCTTGTTGGTGGTAGTACTTCGCTACAGGATATTTCTGACCTTTATCATAAGGGGTGTCAGATGGTAAGTGTGATTATTGTCCCATTTTCTCTTACGATTGCATTTTTCGCATTTGATGTATTGCATGTCTATACAAATTCGGCAGAATTAGCTAAAGAAGCAGCATCGGTATTGTCAGTACTGGTTGTGGCTAAGATGCTGCATGCAAGCATACAAATTCCATATGCGATGCAGTTGGCATATGGCTGGGTCAAGTTATCTATTTATATCAATATAGCTTCAGTGTTATGGATTATTCCAGCAGTCTACTTTTTGACATCATGGTATGGTACTGCTGGAGCAGCGCTGGCATGGCTTGTTGTGGCAATTGGTTATGTATGCATACAGATGCCTCTCATGCATAGAAAACTGTTGGTTGGAGAGTGGTTTCTCTGGGCTAAAAACTCACTGATTATGCCGGTGTTATCTGTCGCAACATTTCTGATTATAGTCCGATCTTTTGTTGATGAGTTGCCTTCAGAGCGATGGGTGCAAGGATGCTTGATTGTTGGTTTTTGTATAATTTCCATGATAATTGCAGCGGCATCATCTCGTTATGTCAGGTCTATGGTTTCCAGCCTGGTACTAAAAAGGAGTAAAATTTGAGCAAGATTCCATTTTTTTCTGTGCTAATTCCAACAAAAGGCCGTTCTCATTTGGTGGGATATGCGATCCAGAGTGTATTGGATCAGTCATTCGATGATATTGAAATTGTCCTAGTGGATAATGATGATGAAGAGGCTACAAAAGAGGCAGTGCAAAAGTTTTCCGATCCACGTCTCAGGTATTTTAGATCTGGCGGTTTAAATATGTCTGAAAACTGGGAGTGTGCCTTGAATCATGCATCGGGAAGGTTTATCACGGTACTTGAAGATAAACAGACATATTATCCTTGGGCACTGAAAAAACTGCATGATGTTATTATTGAGGTAAACACTGATGTTGTTGTATGGGAATGGGATACCTACCATGATCAGGAGGGGGTGGCATCCCGAAAGCATCATTCGGGAAGTGTGGGAATCATGTCAGCCGATGAAATACTGGATATGTATACTAACAAGGTAGCTACGGCGGGGCGATATATGCCTAGGATGTTGAACTCCTGTGCGTCCAGCGAGGCTATTCATAAGATCAAAAAACATCAGAATATTGAGCGCATGTTTGCCGAGCACTCACCTGACCTATGTGCTGCTTTTTACTTGTTGGCATCAATTGACACGATCTGCTTTATTAATGATGGGCTTGGCCTTGTAGGATATACAAATCTAAGTAATGCAGTGTTAAACACGGTCAATGGTGCTGAAGGTGAAAAATATTATGGCAAATCAATTACATTAGACTATGTCCCTATTAAGTCTACGCGACTCACCTACAATACTGTTTACAATGATTTTCTGCGCATAAGAAGGCGGGTGGAGGGGAGGCTTTCTTCTTATGTGATGAGTCCACTAACATATGCAAGTATGTGCTTATGGGATGTGTCAAGAATGTACTTTCATGGGGCTGGCATTGGAAGTACGGCTAATGAAGTTCGCTTAATTATGCGTTACTTAAAGGCCGAAAAGGTCGGGTTTTATTGTTACTTCAAAATACTGCTGGTCGTTTTGCCGATGATGAGGCAGATGTTGACTAAAAAAACTGGGAGTTACTTTAAGTACAAGTGGAAAGCTAAGAATATTTTAAATGCAGCTAAACAGGCAGATTCGACGCTTAATATAAAGTTGAAGATGATGCATAAATAATGATGTTTGAACTTTCGGCTAAACTGTTTGGTTTTGTATGATTAATGATCACTTCATAACGCTGGTAATGTGCATTATTGCTTTAGTCGGGGCCTTAATGACTGAAAATTTCCAATTAATGCCAGTGTCATTGCTTGGATTAACGTTCTTAGTTTTTTCCATAGAGCGGGTGTGCATAGGGCGATCTCTTTCATTTACGGAGACGACATTGCCATCATTTTTTCTTCTAAGTTATATCTTAATACTTGTTGTTCCGATGACTGTTTTGTTTAATTCAATAGAAAGTGATGCTAAAAATTTATATTTTTCAGCACTTTTGGTTACTCTGATTGTTTTCCCTTTGGGGGTTTTGGCTGCCAATCTTATTTCTGGACATAAGCATTTCAGCGGATTCAATTATCTAAGGACAATTTCTCGCGATAGAAGCTTTGAATTATCTTATTGGCTTTTTCTGATTGTAGCATTTGTGATAATAATACTTTTTTTTATTTTTTCTCAACATGTGCAACTTATCGATTTGATTATGCAAAACTCCGACAATGATGTGGAGTCTCAACGATTTGCTCAAGCTGAGTTGCCCAAATCTCTTCAGTACTTCTTTGAAATCGCACGGCGAATACTTTTGCCAATGTGCGTTTTGTATGCTTATTTTATGCGGCATTTATATAAAGGAAAATGGAACTTATTATTTTATGCGACATTTATTGTTGCTTTGTTCGTAAGCTTATTAACATTAGATCGATCTCCGGTCCTCGGACTATTTGCTATGTTGGGGTTAGCTTATTTTGTTGCAAATAGGCGAACAGGAAACTTACGTTGGTCTTCTCTAGCAATAGTTATTGTGATTGCTCTTTTGTTGTCTGGGGTTGTCTCTGTATTTCAATATCAAACAGAAAGTATTGACTTGGGCCAAGTAATCGATATCGCATGGTACGTATTAACCTATAGGATTTTTGAATCTCCTATCCAAATGGCCTTGTACGTTTTTGAAACATATAATTACGATACCTATTTTTTGAACGGGGATTATGTGAGGCTTTTTAGTATTCTTCCAGGTATTGAATATTCGGAAAGCATGAGTAATGTTGCGCCTCCATTTTCAGTTGGCCCTGTTACTTTTGTCGGTGACTTATGGCGTAATTGGGGGTGGATAGGTGTAGTGTCAGGCGCCTTCTCATTTGGTTTTATTTTCCAAGTGATTCAAATTATGATTTTCAGGAAGCTTACTGTTGCTAGGGCTACGGTTTATGTGCTGTTGCTTCTTGGAAGTTTGACAATTCTTCATGGCAAGGCTCTTGGTGTTATGACACTAAGTGTCATTTTCTTAGGTGCTATTTTAGGAGTGCTTATTCTTCAAATAGAAAATAGAAAATAGATGTCTATTTGGAATATAACCTTAAATGAACGTCTCCCTTATAAGGGGGCAGGTATTCGGATGATGCGATCTGGGCTACTTACAAACTGCTCGTTACGATCTTGCTGTTTAAGAGCAATCTTCTCTTCAAGCTTTTGGAAGAACCGCACTCCACTATTGTGATGAATTCCAACTAAATCTGCAGCGATTCTTGCTGTTGCACCTGCAATGAAGTATTTCATTAATTCTCATTGCTTATTTTTACTTAACTTACAATGTTTTATGTACATCTGATAAACTCAAAATATTAAATATTAGGTGCCAGTCCCAAAATAAATATAGGATATTTTTAGCCTAGTATTGGCTGGAGTAAATATATGTAACAACCGAATAAAAATAACTATATATTTTATTGGTTATGTTTGTAAATAAAGTTTAAAGTGAGACCCAATTTTAGGACAGCTACTTAAGACAATTTTTTATGATAAATTTCCCGGGGTATATTATTAACATTAATTTAAATCACAAAAAAATATGCTTGGTTGGATTGGGCTATGTAGGCCTACCATTAGCAGTTGCTTTTTCAGGTAAATTTCAAGTTGTTGGCTTTGATATCAGTGACAACCGTATTCAAGAACTGAAAAATGGACACGATAAAACGCTTGAGATTGAAGATGACTTACTGCAATCAGTAAAGTCTAATATCACCTATACAACGAATATCCAAGATGCCCAAGACTGTAATATTTATATTGTTACCGTCCCAACGCCAATTGATTCAACTAACCGCCCTGATTTAACGCCATTGATTGAATCCTCTAAAGAAGTCGGACTGGTTTTAAATAAAGATGATATTGTTATTTATGAATCAACTGTTTACCCTGGTGTTACAGAAGATATTTGCGTCCCAGAACTAGAAAGATCGTCAGGGCTTATTTTTAATAAAGATTTTTTTTGTGGCTACTCCCCTGAAAGGATTAATCCTGGCGATAAAGAGCATACAGTGACCAAAATTCTAAAAGTAACTTCAGGGTCAACGCCGGAAATTGCTAAAAAAGTTGATGAGTTATATAGACAAGTTATCACAGCAGGAACTTATTTAGCATCAAGCATTAAAGTTGCTGAAGCCTCCAAGGTTATTGAAAATACTCAGAGAGATGTCAATATTGCACTGATTAATGAATTGGCGCTTATTTTTGATCAAATGGGTATTGATACTAACGAGGTGATTGATGCTGCAGCTACAAAATGGAATTTTATCAAGCTAACTCCTGGATTGGTAGGTGGTCATTGTATTGGCATTGATCCGTATTATCTTACTTTTAAAGCTGAGGAAGTAGGATACAAGCCAGATCTTATTCTTGCAGCAAGACAAATTAATAACGGCATGAGTAAGTATATTGCCGACCAAACTATTAAAGAAATGATTAAAGCCGGTAAAACTATTAAAAGTTCAAAGGTTCTTATTCTTGGGGTTACCTTTAAAGAAGATTGCCCTGATATGCGTAACACTAAGGTTGTTGATATTATTGAAGAGTTGAAAGATTTTGGTGTTAATGTGGATGTATATGATCCATGGGTTGATCATGATTCTGAAAAAGATTGGTATAAGCATGGAGTTATTGATAACCCATTAGAGTCAGATAAGCAATATGACGCAATTGTTGTTGCGGTAAGTCATAAGCAGTTCAAAGCTTATACGGAAGATGACTATAACTTACTATCTAGTGGTAAAAAAATAATTATAGACATTAAAAATATTGTCCATAACCCAACTTGGAGGCTCTAAGTATTTTTTTAACATTATTGATGGCTGCGTGGTCATGGCAACCAAAACAATCCGTATTAATGTATAGCGACCAATGAAGTGAATATGGTAGTGACCAGGCGCGCCACATCTTTAACAAAGAAACTATTTTTGAGAAATTTTTATTATCACAAATGTGTAAACAATTGTTAATAAATCCCTTGATTCGAGCAATCTGCAAAATTATCTTCAAATTTATGTACCCCCTTGGCCAGACCTGGTTAGGGATTTTAAGAGTGAAGTTCTAGGATAGTGGTTGATAAATAGAAGGTCTTGGATCTGTACTCAGAGTCTCATTATGATAAATTTTATTTTTAACTTATATTGCTAATGCGTATTTGGTATGTATCTTTGTATGAACCTCTTCCAATAGGTGGGAGCGGTCTTCGTAAGATGAGAATCGGCTTATTAACAAACGCTCGTGCTGCTAAAGGACATGAAGTTGAATTGTGACACCCTAGTTTTTTGAACGTACCCATCAGGAATTTAAATAATGAAAACATTAGACTTATGAGTAGGGGCTTAACTATTTGGATACTTCAAACAGGCGAACCTTTGCATATCGATAAAGGAAGTCCTCGTCCAATGAGGGCGATGAATTTAAGTGATAAGCTTGCAAGCGCTGGACATAGGGTAATTCTATGGAGCTCTGCATTTAATCATCAGGAAAAAATACATAGAAGTCGTAATTACAAGGCTATTGAGGTAAATAGTAATCTTGAAATAAGATTAATACCTAGTTGTGGCTATAAAAAACATATGAACCTTGGAAGGATTGCTGATCATGTGCAGATGGCATGGAATTTAAAAAAACTACTTAAGTTGGAAAAATCAGTTCCAGATGTTGTTTTCATCGGATACCCCCCTATAGAGACAGCTGCTGTTATGAGTAAATGGCTAAAGAAAAGAGATGTACCAACTTTACTTGATGTGAAAGATTTATGGCCATCCATATTTGTTGATGCGTTTCCGCGAGTATTCCAACCTTTTGCAAAGATTTTGTTATACCCATATTTTTATTTAGCAAAAAGAACAATGTCAGATGTTGATGGTATCTCAACAATGTCGCATGGCTTCTTGAATTGGTCTTTGTCTTTTGCTAATAAACTACCAAGTTCAGGCGACATAATCGTTAGACTAACCACTCTAAATACAAAAAGTAATGAAGTTAAGTTAAATTCTGCAAATCAATGGTGGAAAAAAATCAATGTAAATCCAGATACTGACACTCCAAGGGTTTTTTTTACTGGTACATTCTCCACAGCTTTTGATTTTGATCAGGTTCGTATTGCTGCAGAAAAAATAACCAACTGTCAGTTTATTCTATGTGGGCATGGTCCTTGTTTAAGTGAGGTTCAGAATCTGATGAAAGACTTACCTAATGTGATTTTTCCAGGATGGATCGATAAGGTTCAAATGGAAAGTCTAGCTAATATGTCAATAGCGTCTCTCGCTCCATATAAAAATATTGAAAATTTCACCTTAAATATTCCTAATAAAATTGTTGATTCACTTTCGCTAGGTTCTCCGATATTAAGTCTTTTAAAGGGCGAAGTTGCAACTTTAATTGAAAATAATACAGTTGGTTTTACTTATGGCGGTGATAGATTATTAAGTGATTGCATTCAATCTTTGCTTGATAATAATGATTTGCAAAAGCAGATGTCAATTAATGCAAAAAATTTGTATAGAAAAGAATTTGAATTCAATATGGTATACGATAATCTTGTTTTTCATTTAGAGAAAATGGCAGCTAAAAATTAGCTGCCAATGCATCTTGCATGTGAATATTTTTATTAATTTAAATGGAGGTATATATGAAAGAAATAGAAAATAAAGTTAAAGAACTTAATGAAGCTATAGATTTGATAGATTTGATTAACGATTCGGAGTGGAAGGCTACATTAAATGACCGCAAAGTAAAAGAATTAGAATTTCATGATAGAGATCGTATGAATCAAGATTCGAATGATCAAGTAGATAGTGAGCACGAGGGTGACACTTTTGAAAAATTTTATGGCAATAAAAAATATTATGACGTTGTTGAAAGGTCAAATTCATATGTTCAAGATTGGATTAACAAAGAGGCTAAGGGTAATATATTTTTGGACTATGCATGTGGAAATGGTATAAACGCTAGACATGCTGCAAAAAGCGGAGCGGTGTTAAGTATTGGTTTTGATATTTCTGGAATTTCAGTTAAAAATGCTATTAGATTTTCCAAAGATGAAAATATAAAAAATACTAGGTTTTTTCAGGCAGATGCAGAGAATACAAAGATTCCAGATAATTCTATTGATAGAATTATCTGTTCAGGTATGTTGCACCATCTTGATTTATCGTATGCCTTACCTGAGCTAAGACGTATTTTAAAACCGGGCGGTAAGATACTTGCAGTTGAAGCCCTAGATTACAATCCAGCCATTAAATTGTATAGAATGCTAACTCCTGATATGAGAACGGAGTGGGAAAAGGCGCACATATTAAGTCTTAAAGATGTTGAATTTGCTAAGCGATTTTTTAAGTTGGGTAGAATTAAGTATTGGCATGTTGTTGGTTATGCTGCAGGAAAATTTCCGTCGCTACTAAGGGTTCTAGATTTAATTGATAAGGTATTGGAGAAAATTCCGCTGGTTCAACGGATGTCGTGGATGTTCACTTTTGAATTGATTAAACATGATGAAAAATAATCTAAGAATAAGGCTCATGATAGATTAGTTGATCATTTAGGAAAAATGACCGATAAGGTTATTGAAATATGCCATTATGATCTTAGGGCAAAACTTTGGGCATACAGGGATAAAAACTTTTGAAGCTATTACTTGGGTTTTCCTTTGTTAAGTAGGGCGTTTAAATTTGTAATGATGGCGGTAAAAAATGAAAAATGATTTAAAAGAGTTATCCAATCCAGAAAAATACCATGATTCAATATCAATCGATAATCAAGATTATGGCGTATTAAAAAACATGCTAAGCGCCATGCTTTTAATTAGAAAAACTGAGCAGCAATTGGCATTGGGAAGGAAAAATGGGTTAATTGGCGGTCCGGTACATCTTGGTGCCGGACAAGAGGCGATTGCTGTTGGAATTTCTCAAAACCTCAAGAAGACCGATCGTGTATTTGGTGCCCATAGGTCGCATTCTCACTTGCTTGCATTAAACCCTGATTTTTATCGATTATTTGCTGAAGTATTAGGAAAGAAAACCGGATTTTCAAAGGGCATGGGGGGGTCTATGCATTTATATGATCAACCTAATGGTTTCTACGGCTCTGTACCCATTGTTGCTGGCACAGTGTCTTTAGCTGTTGGGGCTGCAATGGCTGCTAAAATGCAAGGAACAGATGATATAGGGGTAGCATATATTGGAGATGGGGCAGTTGAAGAAGGTATTGTCCATGAATCTTTTAATTTAGCAAAGATTCAAAAAGCACCAATGCTATTTGTCATTGAAAATAATCTATTTGCTAGTCATATGCATATTTCATTGAGACAGCCAAGTGATATGATTTCAAGATTTTCCATAGCTAACGATATTCCTTATAAGTTGGTCGATGGTAATAATGTGGTTGCTGTGACTAAAGCGTCTAAAGAGTTGATTGATGATATGCGTGCTGGAAAGGGTCCTGGATTAATAGAGCTGGTAACCTATCGGTGGTATGGGCATGTTGATTGGCGCGATGATGTCGATGTAGGTGTTGATAGGTCTCTTGAGGATATTGAAAATTGGAAGGCGAGAGATCCTATTATGCGCTTATCTAAATCAATGATAGAAGCCAAGATGTGGACTACAGAAGAAGAAGAAAGTTTAAATAATAAGATTGATAAAGAAATTCAGATTGCTTGGGAAATGGCGATGAATGACCCATACCCTTCATCTGATTCAACTTTGAAGTATGTATACTCATAAGAGAATAAATGAAAACTCAAAATTATAATTACGGCACCGCCATACTAGCAGCATTCGAATATTTACTAGAAAACTATCCAGAAGTATTTGTAATTGGTCAGGGCTTATGGAGTCCTTGGTATGTAGGTAACTCAATGACCGACTTGGATAAAAAATTCGGTGTCGAACGAATCATTGATACACCAGTTTCTGAGTCAGCATGCACTGGTGCTGCTGTTGGTGCGGCACTAGCCGGAATGAAACCTATTGTTGTCCATCCACGGATGGACTTTATGATTTACGCTATGGATGCAATTGTCAATCAGGCAGCCAAGTGGTCGCATATGTTTGGTGGTCAAGCTCATCCAGGTGTGACCATACGATCAATCATAAATCGAGGTGGAGAGCAGGGTGCTCAACATTCACAAGCATTACATTCTTGGTTTGCCCATGTGCCAGGCCTTCGTGTTGTGATGCCATCGACTGTTGCCGATGCGCGGGATCTTTTAGTTGCTTCTGTTTTGTGCCCTGATCCCGTGATGTACATAGATGATCGATGGTTATATGAGCAGGAAGACGATTTACCGCCGGTAGTTGAGCTGAATCTCACCGAGCAAAAACCTAGAATATCCCGAAGCGGAAACGATATTACGATTGTTGGCTCTAGTCATGCGGCACTCCTTGCCAGAGAAGGAGGCAATATTCTTGGAGCTGAAAATATCTCGGCAGAAGTAGTCGATGTTAGGGTATTAAATCCTTTTTTCGTGGATGATATTATTGAGTCAGTTAAAAAAACTCGTAATTTACTGGTTGTTGATTCAGGCTGTTTGTCGGGAGGATTTTCTGCAGAAATTATGGCGAAGATCGTGGAACGACTACCAGTGAATTGCTTACAAAATCCGCCAATGCGAATAGCATTACCTGATGCCCCAGCACCCACGTCACGGGTTCTCGAGAGAGACTATTATTTATCCTCAGCTGATGTGGTCGACGCTACTAGACAAATATTAAAAGTATAATAATCCCCTGTTTTAATTATCATTTACCCCATAATAAGTAAGGGGCTCATATGGTATTGAGTATTTATAAATAAATTAAGGCTTATATTATTTCTACCCAAATTCCACGTAAGGAAAAGTTATGTCATTAAAAAATGTCCCCTTTTTTGAATACCCACGATTATGGAGTGATGATAGAGAAGACCTGTTGTCAATTATTGATAATGTTTCTTCAACAGGAGGATTCATATTACAAAAAGCAGTCTCTGATTTTGAGTCCGAACTGGCTGACTATGCTGGAGTAAATTATTCAGTTGGTGTGGGTAATGCAACCGACGGTATGGAGATATTTTTAGAGGCAATAGGGTTAAATCCAGGAGATGAAGTTATTATTTCGTCGCATACTATGCTCGCGACCGCCTCGGCAATAAAAGTGGCTGGTGGAACGCCTGTACCAGTTGATATTGGCGATGATAATTTAATAAGTGTTTCGGCGATAGAAGCTGCCATTACAAGTAATACTGTTGGGATTATGCCCACCCAGCTAAATGGTAGAATTTGTGATATGGATTCTATTATAGTGCTAGCAGATAAACATGGTTTATTCATAGTGGAAGATGCAGCTCAAGCTCTGGGGTCGCGATACAAGGGTCAGCATGCAGGCACTTTTGGATTGGCCTCTGATATCAGTTTTTTCCCAGCCAAAGTGTTGGGTTGTATCGGCGATGCCGGTGCAGTGCTTGTTAATGATAAGGCCCTATATCATCAGATCTATCAACTGCATGATCATGGGCGCGATACCGATGGTGAAGTAAAACGATGGGGAAGAAACTCGCGCCTTGATAACATTCAAGCAGCAATATTAAGTCACAAGCTTAAGTCATACGACACCGTAATAGCTCGACGAAGAGAAGTTGCAGGGATGTATCAAAATCGTTTAGGGGATTTAAATGAATTGCAATTGCCACCTGCACCTGACATTAAGGGGCATAATTTTGATGTCTATCAGAACTATGAATTGCAGGCTGATAAGAGAAATGATCTCAAGGCCCACCTGAATGAAAACGGGATAGGAACACTTATTCAGTGGGGAGGAACTGCTATTCATCAATTTACAGATCTCGGATTTAATCAAGAATGCCCTAATACTGATAGGTTTTTTGAGCGATGCATAATGTTACCGATGAATGTCTTTATATCTAATAACGATGTTAATTATGTGTGTGACAAAGTCATTGAATTTTATAGGGCCTAATCATGAAAAGAGTTTTAGATTTTACGGCCTCACTTTTTGGTCTTTTGGTACTTAGCCCGATATTGATAGTAGTTATAGTTTTGGTTTGGATGCAGGATTATAAGTCACCTTTTTATATTGCGCCAAGAGTAGGAAAAGATGAAAAACAGTTCAATATGGTTAAATTAAGGTCAATGATTGTTAATTTAGATAAGTCCGGTCCTGACTCCACAAGTGCCAACGACATTAGAATCACTCCAGTAGGACACTTCATAAGGAAATTTAAATTAGATGAGTTCAGCCAGTTATGGAATGTTCTAATTGGAGATATGAGCCTCGTTGGGCCGCGCCCGAACGTTAAAAAAGAGACTGATCTATATACAGCGGTGGAAAAAACCTTACTTTTGGTAAAGCCTGGCATTACCGATTTTTCATCAATTGTATTTTCGGATGAGGGCGCAATATTAGAAGATAAAGATGATCCAGATCTATCTTATAACCAACTAATTAGACCTTGGAAGAGTAGGTTAGGATTAATTTATATACAGAAGCAGACATTTTTGTTGGATGTGCAGCTAATATTTTGTACTGTGCTAGCGATTTTATCCAAAGAAAATGCTCTTGCTTGGGTTTCTAGAAAGCTTCAGGAATTGGGTGTTGATGAAACTGTCGTAGTTATATCGAGGAGGCAGATAGAATTGTATCCTTTCCCACCTCCTGGAACCGATAAGATCGTTTTTGAGAGGTAATTTTTTCGACAAGCGTGATTTTAATTGCCAGAAGTCTTAATTCAGAGAACCAATTTCCATGGGCACTCGTGGCCATAAGGCATAATAAACTTTAGCACGAGCTCAAGACCGCGGTTTATCGATAACCAAGCTTCCTTAATTCCTTAAGACTACTTAACGAAATTCCAGGCCCGCTCGTGACCATAGTAGGTCATGAATTTTAGAACGAACTCGATACCGCCAATCATTGCAGCCGTTTTAAGCTCTCCTGTCACCACGTAGGCTATCGCAGCGGTTGTTAGCGTTGCCGTGATGCGCCAGGTGAGCGCCTTGACTAGGCTGCGCGTCCGGGAGCTTTGGTCTTTTAACGTGTTAATGAATGACATGATCTATCCTTATACATCGTTTAGCGGTTGTAGGGTGTGTCTATTCATCCTGCGCGCGTGTCGCAATCAGCTCGACAAGCACTTTTGCAGATTCTGCGACGGTCTGGCCTTCCGTTTTAAGGGTTAAGCTGGGGTTTCTCGGTGGCTGGTACTCGCTGTCGATACCGGTGAAGTTGGGTAGTTTTCCACTTCGCGCCTTTTTATAAAGACCCTTAGGGTCGCGCTGTTCTGCGATCGATAGGGGCGTATCAACAAACACTTCAAGAAAATCATCAGGCTCAAATAAGCTCTTTGCCATATCGCGCTCGTCGCGAAATGGCGAGATAAACGCCGTGAGTACGATAACGCCTGCGTCCACCATCAGTTTAGCCACCTCGGCTATTCTTCTAATATTTTCGATCCTGTCTGCCACTGTAAAACCTAGGTCTTTTGAAAGGCCGTGTCGTACGTTATCGCCATCTAAGATGTAAGTTCGGAAACCCTGCTCATGGAGCAGTTGCTCTGCGGCGCTGGCGATGGTTGATTTACCTGAGCCTGATAGCCCGGTTAGCCATGCCACGCGCCCTCTATGACCCGACAGTCTTTCTCGTGCCGCTCGGTCAATATAAAGGGGTCAGTGTAAATTAAATAATAACAAGCTACAATCTTTCTGTACAATCATAATCAATAACGCAATTAATAAAGCTTTCTCTGTGCCCAGAAAACCCCGTATCAGCCCTATTGGC
>Ga0233442_1001067_pt1 | contig 22509 bp, 21 predicted proteins | sample SI_123_September_3_FD_182789 | JGI IMG/M metagenome (GOLD analysis project Ga0233442, IMG submission 182789) | Seawater microbial communities from Saanich Inlet, British Columbia, Canada - SI_123_September2016_150_MG | ecosystem: Environmental > Aquatic > Marine > Inlet | place: Canada: British... | reverse complement strand
ATAAGACCTAGCCCTCTTCTTTCTTTCCTAAAAGTGTCTTCGCAATATCCCCAATGTACAGATTTATTTGTTTTAACATATCCATTAATTCCATATGAATTTCGTGGGTTGCCAAGGACTCAGATTGTTCATTTTGAATTCTTTCTAAGTGTGATTGTCTATAGTGTGTTTCCAAATTGCTATACTTTTTTCTTTTTAAAATCACCTTTTCAACAGATGATATTTGCTGATCGTCAAAGGCATTTTGAAGACGGGAAACTTGTTTCATTATTTTAACATGAAATGTTTCCAATTCTATTTTTCCCGCATCAGAAAAAGATTCTTTTATTCCACTTTTTTTATGGATGAGCGGTACAATATTTCTGTGAATTACATCACCGATACTTTCCATGTCATTAGCCATAGACATCATAGCAAAAACATCCTCTGCCTGTGAGTTGTTCAATTCCCCTCGACTAATTTTAAATAAATAGTTTGTTACATTTTCTTCAAGAAAGTCAATTTTTTCTTCCCGCATATCAATACCCTCTATTAATGTAAGTTGAGGATAAATCTCATCTTGTTTTGGTTCATCGTGAATAAAAGGATAAAAACAGGCATCAACCATTCGCCCTAAAATTTTAATCATACGAGACATTTCAGTCTTAGCAAGTTCAACAGCAACAGCAGGGTGGGAGATTTGAGACTCATCCAAATGCCAAGTGGTCGGCGTGACTCCTTTTGATCTCTCAAGACGGGGCAATATGCGATATACCTGCTTCGCTAATATGCCAGTAAATGGAAGAAAAATTAAACCCACACCTACGTTAAAAATAGTATGGGCGTTCGCAATTTGGCGTGGTGTTTCAGCCGCAAGCCTTTCCATGCTTCCATCCAAACCAACAGTTGAGGAAGAGAGAGACCTGACCAATTCCGCTAACTGAGGAATAAAGGACACAAAGAGCAAAACACCTCCGATGTTAAATAAAACATGAGCAATAGCAACGCGCTTTGCCTCCCTAATAGTGCCAATGCTAGCTAAACCCGCCGTTACGCAAGTGCCAATATTTGCCCCCAAAATAAGAGGAATCCCAGCTTCCAATGTAAGCAATCCCTGTTGTGCCAGCACAATTACAATTCCAGTAAATGCACTAGAGCTTTGAATTAGAGCTGTAAATGCAGCGCCAATGAGAACGCCAAAAAGCGGATTTTCCAACCCGCGCATCATATCAATAAAAGGCCCAAACTCGCGTAAAGGCTTCATAGAACTTGACATGATTTTCATCCCAAAAAATAAAATTCCAAACCCCAAAAGAGCTTCACCAATATGTTTCAACGATTCCTTTTTACTAAACATGGTTAATCCAAAACCAAGGGTGATCATGAGAAGAGCGTAATCAGTTAATTTAAACGCAACCAACTGAGCTGTAACGGTTGTGCCAATATTTGCCCCCAAAATTATACCAATAGACTGGGCATAAGTCATGAGTTCTGCCTGAACAAAACTGACCAACATGACCGTAGTAGCACTTGAACTTTGAATGACCATCGTAACAAAAGCGCCTACAAACATAGCAATGAAGCGATTCTTAGTTAAGCTTGCCAAAATATTTCGCATTTGATTGCCAGCAGTCTTTTTTAGCCCTTCGCTCATTTTTTCCATGCCATAAAGGAAAAGAGAAAGGCCACCAAATAAGCCCATCACCAAAAACCCCCAATGAATGGATGATTCATCCGTTGCGCCCGCAAAGAGAATGCTCGATTGTGCTATCAATAAAAGAAATAAATGTTTCATTGACTTCATAGTGATTGCCTAGTTATTAGATCCCATGGAATGAATTGTTTTAGCAATATTTTTTGTGTAAACATTGATTTGTTTGAGTAAATCCATGAGCTCCATATGGGTTTCATGCGTCTCAATAGATTCTTTTCTTTCTTCATGAAGTCGTTCTAAGTGTTGAGTGCGATATTCTGATTCTAAATCAGCATATTTTTCTTCTTTCGTCATAATAGCTTGTGCTTTTTCTGGATCCAACTCTGAGAAAGCGTCTTTTAATCGACTCACCTGCTTACAGACTTTTGTATGAAAGATATCTAATTCTTCTTTACCTTCATCCGAAAAGTCCGTATTCAACGCTGATTTTTTTGCGATTAGAGGAATCATGTTTTTTTCAATAATATCCCCAACGCTTTCAATATCATTTACAATAGACATCATGCCATAGACCTCTTGTATTTGTCGATCTGACAATTCCTGCCGTCCAATTTTTCGAAGGTAATCAACAATACGTTCTTCCAAAAAATCTAATTTTTCTTCACGCATTTCAATTCCCTCAACCAAAGAAAGTTGTGGGTATTTTTTATCTTGCCCCGGATCACTAGATTTAAAAGGTTCAATGATTGCTCCTAACATTCGCCCAAAGATTTTAGACATGCGAGACACCTCGTTTCGCGCCAAGTCTAAAGCAAGAGATGGCGTAGAGATGGCCTTATCGTCCAAGTGCCACGTAACAGGTTGAATCCCCTTTTCCTGCTCCCGTTCAGGATATATTTTCAAAATTAAATTCGCAAAGAAAGTGGTGAATGGGAGGAAAAAGAAAGCAAGACTTACATTAAAAATAGTATGTGCATTTGCAATCTGACGTGGCGTTTCCGCAGCTAATTTATCAATGCCACTGCCACCTGCCGTTGGAGATATTGATCGTATTATTTCAGCAAAAGAGGGAATCCAAAATATGAACAGAAGCACACCCCCAATTTTAAACATAACATGGGCAATGGCAACCCGCTTGGCCTCTCGAGAGGTTCCAATGCTCGCCAAAGCTGCCGTGATACAGGTGCCTATGTTTGCACCCATTACGAGGGGAATTCCTGCCTCTAATGTAAGCAAACCCTGTTGAGCTAAGACGATGACAATTCCCGTAAAAGCACTACTACTTTGTACCAAGGCAGTAAATAACGTTCCAACCAAAAGCCCCAAAACGGGATTTTCTAAGCCTTTCAATAAATCAATAAAAGCGGAGTAGGTTCGTAAAGGCCTCATGGCATCCGACATGAGCTTCATGCCAAAAAATAAAATTCCAAATCCCAGAATTGCTTCCCCAAGGTATTTTGTAGAATCTTTTTTAGAAAACATTGTTAAGGCAAAGCCGACAGCAATCATGACTAAAGCATAATCAGTCAGCTTAAATGCGACCAGTTGAGCTGTAATGGTTGTCCCAATATCTGCACCTAAAATCACACCCAACGATTGGACAAACGTCATAAGCTGAGCCTGCACAAAGCTCACCAGCATAACGGTAGTCGCACTGGAGCTTTGGATAACCATGGTAACAAAGGCACCTACAGACATAGCAATAATACGATTGTTGGTTAAAGCAGATAAAATATTCCGCATTCGATCGCCAGCAGATTTTTTCATGCCCTCGCTCATTTTTTCCATACCATAAAGGAAAAAAGCCAATCCTCCTGCTAGGGTCATGACAAGTCTTCCCCAAGAAAACGCACTCTCTACCTCTAAAGACCCCGCAAAGACAGGGTTCATCATCATGAAGATAAATAAGGCTATAATGCTTAATAAGGAATATTGGAATTGTGTCAGAGTAAGCGGTAAGATCGCTTTGATTAAAGAGAATCGTTGGTTTTTGGGTTTTGTCGAGAGATTCATCTGTTTTCCGTTGAGGTTTTTAGTTTTTTTAGGTGCGACATAAGGATTTTTGAGCCTTTATTTTTTTGTTTTATAAGCCTGTATTAATGGAATCGTGAAACTACCGGCTGCAACGATGAGCATAATCAAGCTGGTTGGTCTGGTAAAGAAAATTGTCCAACCACCCATCATGACTGCTCGGATAAAATTTGTTTCAGCTATATTACCCAAAACCATACCCAGAACAATGGGTGCTACCGGATAATTATAACGTCTTAATAACCATCCAAAAACGCCAAAAGCCAGACAAGCCGCCACATCAAAAAAAGAGTTTCGAACAGCAAAACTGCCAATAATTGATACGGCAAAAATAACAGGGAATAAAATCATTTTTGGTATGGTTGTTACTTTTATCCAGAGGCGACTCCCGAAAAATCCAAGCACCAGTAAAACAACATTTGCTAGAAGCAGACTGGCTAACAAACCATAGATGATTTCCGGATTTGATACAAAAAGTTGAGGGCCGGGCGTAAGATCATGAATCATTAATGCTCCAATTAACACAGCCGTAGATGCGCTTCCCGGAATTCCCAATGTCAATAAGGGTATGAGCGCCCCTCCAACTGAACTGCTATTCGCTCCTTCTGCAGCCGCAACTCCCTCAAGGCTACCCTTCCCGAATTCTTCAGGATTTTTACTGAAGCGTTTACTGACATCATAAGAAATAAAGGCGGCAATCGTTGCACCCGCCCCTGGAAAAATCCCTATAATAGTTCCCATGAACGATGATCTTAAAATTGTGATTTTGAGTCGCCAATATGTTCCAATTGTAGGCCATTCCTGCTTAGCGTCTGTCGCTCCCTGAGTGGATAGATTTCCATTTTCTAGTTGTTTGAATATTTCGCTTAGGGCAAATAATCCGATAAGAGCTGGTATCAGCGCGAAACCATCATAAAGAAAGGATAAACCAAACGTAAATCGACTCACGCCGGAAATTGGGTCGATACCAATCGTGTTCAAGAGCAAGCCAAACATGGCTGCAATAAAGGCTTTTATCCAATTTTTCCCTCCCAAAGAAGCAACGGTTGTTAATCCAAATATAGCCAGAGCGAAATATTCTGCAGGATGAAATTTGAGCGCAATTTTGGCCAGCGGTCCCGAGAAAAAGATCAGGATTATTGTTCCAACGATTCCACCAATGGTCGATGCGACTAAGGAAACACCCAAAGCCAGCCCCGGTTTCCCCTTTTTTGTTAAAGGATATCCATCAAAGGCCGTAACGACGGACGATGGGGTCCCTGGTGCATTAATGGTTACAGCAGTGATTGAACCGCCGTAGTTGGCGGCAATATAAATCGAAACCAACAAAATTAGTGCTAAGGTTGGCGGCATGGTATATGTAAATGGCACTAAAAGGGCTACGCCCATGGATGGCGATAAGCCCGGAGTAGCTCCGGCTATAATACCCATGGTTACACCCAAAATAATGGTCAAAATTGGAACGAATCCGAAGACATAGGATAACCCACCTTGGAGATTTGTTAGTAATTCCATTGGAAAACCCCGTTAAAAAAGTCCTTCAAAAATTACTCCCATTGGCAGGGGTACAAATAAAATTTTATAAAAAATGATATAGGAAAACAGAACCCACCCCGCTGCAACCATAAGCGAAATTTTTAATTTATCATAACCAAGATAGATTGCGCTACCCACAACAAACACAAAGGTGCTGATAAAATAGCCGATATATAACATTACAATAAGGTAAACCACTAGAAACCCGATGAATGCCAGCACAAGGTTTATTTTTGAACCGCTGCCTTCTATTTCTTCTTGCCTTCGAATTGTCCGCATTAAGAGTAATAGGTTTAGCGGAACCAGCACCGTTATCCATAAACGCGGAATAGCAGCTGCGCCGATGACACTATTGACAGGAAAAATTAAAGATTGTAAATAAAAAACAGCGGAAACAATTAAGAAAAAACCAATAACCATGACTCTTCCAAGAATTTGAGATGCACCGGAGTTATAAATCATTAAACCAATTATAGCCAGCACGATAAATAATCCTATAATAACACCCATGAGAGGATACCCTTTGGCGAGCTTAGCGAGTCCGTTGATATTGGAATCTGAAATGATGGCAGATTTTGTTAAATAATATTCAAATGTGGCTGCATCTTCACGAACCATTTCAGTAAAGTCATCACCACCGATAAATTCCACATCAATTCCACCCCGACCCCAAAATTCACGCCAGTTCGGATCAGCGGTCACTTTTTTGAAAAGAGCGGTATACCAATCAATGATTTCAGGTGGCGTTCCTGCTTTCAGGGCAAATCCGCGCCACATGAATTCGTTTTCCAAGCCCGACATCCCGAGTTCTGTAAAAGTAGGCGTATCCGGGAAAGCATCCAAACGCTGACGACTTGAAACGGCAGCAATATATAAATCAGGATTTCCAAGAGCATCACGGGGGTTCCCCACATAGGCAATTCCCTGTTTGCCTAGTAGCGAGGCAAGCGCTTTCCCCCCACTCTTAAATGGAATCCATTTTGCTTCCATAGAGTATTTATCCCATATTTTCATTGCCGTAACATGATCTAGTCCGCCAGTAGCTGGCCCGACCCAATTCTGTTCGCCAGGATTATTTTTAGCATGATTAACAATTGCTTTCCAGTCAGAAATATCATTTTTTTTATTTGTTATAACACATTCCGGGTCAGCCATGAGCATAGCGGTCCAATGCAAAGCATCCACATAATTATCCCCTCCAGCTAAAATAAATTTTGCTATATTTGATTTTGTGCAAGCATATAAATTGTAACCATCTGCGGGAGATTGGATTACTTTTTTTAAAGCCACTATCCCCCCGGCACCCGGTTTATTCTCGACAACAAACGTAGCATCTACATATTTATTTGCTATGGCGGTGAATTTCCGCGCTGTTATATCGATAAGTCCCCCAGGACCAGTATAAACCACAACCTTAATAGGCTTGGATGGAAACTCAGCTAACAAGAGACCAAAACTGAATATCAACAGAATTAGAAAGCGATGATTGAAAAAAGAAAAAACTTTTCTGAATTTTGGAGTCATATTAATCGGTTTTTAAAATATGAGTAATCAGATAGTCTTTATATTAAACCAGACAACAGGGAGTTGTAATCTTCATTTTCTTACCATTATAACCCCACTCACGTAGGATGGGGTGTGGCTGTTGAGAAAAAACGAAAGAAAATAAAAATTACCCACAAAAAAGATTCGCCAAAGCGATATCATGAACACGATTATTGTTGTCATCACTCGATGGATTACCATGTTGTGTATGGATTTTTCAGTAACATCATATTGTAATACTTAGTTTGTCCTGTTACCTCTTCTCCAACAAAACTAGGTTTGTCAAAAGTTTGTTCTTCGCTTTCCAATTCAACTTCTGCAACAACAAGTCCGTCATTTACACCATGAAACTCGTCCACTTCCCACGTTAAATTATCAACATCAATTTTATATCGAGTTTTTTCGATTAACGGCTGGTTACATAACGACAAAAGGTGGTCTGCGTCTTCTACAGGAATCTCAGTTTCAAATTCGTAACGGCTCATGCCACTTGCACTTCCCATCCCCTTTATAGTTAATACACCTTTTTTTGATCCATCTTTTTCAACCGTGCGAATGCGGACCGCCCGTTCTTTTTCAGGCTGTAGGTATCCTTGACGCATGGTGGTTCCACTCATATCTTCTGGTAGCGATTTGATTAAAAATTTTCTTTCTATTTCATTTGCCATGATAATTCCTTTATTTTCGGTTTAATTTGCTAATGGCTTATCAATCCATCCAATGACACGCTTGATTGCTTGGAGATAATTAATATTTTCAACACCATCAAGCCCAACGTCCGTCATCGTTTTTTTAATATCATCTAATTCTGTTGATTCAGAATTGATGGACATAATTGTCGCACCATTGACCAATACATATCCAACCTCACAAATGGTATCATTTACCATATACCCATAACGTTCTTTTACCACACTAACCGATTGTAAGTCTGGGTGAGCTTTAACCATAGCTAAAAATTCATCATGGGAGTACTCATCTTTTTCGAATGTCGGCATTTCAACCTGAAAGGCAGGGAAAATATCACTTTTCAAAAAATCGACAGATACAGGAAATTCGGTTTTCGTCAACGGATTCCACTGCTCAAGGCCATCTACGGTTTGAACATAGGTTTTGATATCCATTTTCCCATCACGGATTTTTGTATTGTTTTCATCATTTGTGCGAGACATGATGTAGATTTCGGGGGAATGACGAACCCAAAGTTTTTCTGGAATAGGAACAGACAATCTCGCCATTCGCTCTGCTTGATCAATAAAATCCTGACCGAAGCTTCTAAATTCAAATCTCGGTTTTGATATTTCGCCGACTTTCATTTTTTCTTTAGACATAAGGAGTCCTTTGTATGTTTAGTTAGAATATTGTTGGTAAGAGTTTAAGATGGTAAAACATAAGCGTTCATTAAACAACGTGTAGGCAAGGAGTGTGCCGTAAGTTGTCGTTGAGGGTCGAACCAAAAAAGTCAATAAAGTTGCGACAAAATATCGCCTTATAGACGAAAATACGCCTAATTATTAACTAGGCCATATTTTTTCATTTTAGACCTAAGGGTTGTTCTTGGAAGATTTAGCAGTTTTGCTGCATCTGTTTGTCGCCACTTACATTTTTCTAAGGCTTCTTTTATAAGTGTTTTTTCTGACGAAGAAATAGTTTGACTTAAAGAAGAGTCAATAGGATTTGGCTTGTGGTTTTTTTGTTCTTGTAAATATTTTGGCAAAAGACTAGCAACCAAAGTATCTCCTTGTGAAAGAGCAATCATTTGGATAACGGCGTTTTCCAATTCACGCACATTTCCAGGCCAAGGATAGCTTTGAAGCAAATTCATTACAGCTGGCGTAATATGATGCCCGGAGCCATGCTTTCCAATAAAGTGCGCAGCAAGAAGCGGAATGTCATTTGGTCTATCTCTAAGGGAAGGAACAGGTAGATGAACCACATTTAATCGATAAAAAAGGTCATCCCGAAAAGCGCCATCCTCCATCTTTTTTTGAAGATTCACTTTTGTTGCAGCGAGAATTCGAACATCAATAGAAATAGTTTTATCTCCTCCAACGCGCTCGATTTCATTTTCTTGAATAACGCGAAGAAGTTTTACCTGCAACGACATGGGCAAATCATCAATATCGTCAATAAATAACGTTCCTCCATTTGCGCGTTCAAAACGCCCAATATTTTGCTTTAAAGCGCCCGTAAAAGCACCCTTTTCATGCCCAAATAATTCACTTTCAAATAAAGACTCAGATAGTGCAGCGCAATTAACCTTTATTAAAGGCTGTTTTGAACGATCGCTCATTTCATGAATTAAATCCACAATGAGCTCTTTTCCCGTTCCACTTTCTCCCTCTATTAAAATAGAATGATCGCTTGATGCTGTTAGGCTTACCTTTTCAATCAAATTGAGGAAAGGAGGAGAATTACCAATAATTTTTTTTGAGAGATTCAGTTTTTGTTTCAGTTCAATATTTTCTTTTTCAATGAATTGATAATCTCGAATGGTAGCCAATTTATGAAGCAATTCTTCTTGGGAAAAAGGCTTAGTCAAATAATCACTTGCCCCCATTTTTAATGCACCCACCGCCGATTCTACAGAACCAAACGCTGTCATCATAATTACTTTTATATTTGGGTGTTTTTTTTGGATGTGCTTCAAAATATCAAGTCCACTTTTTCCCGGCAAGCGAATGTCTGTTAGCACAAGATCAAATATTTCTTTCCCTAATATAGATATTGCTTTTCCACCATCATCGCAAGGATATACAGCATATCCGGCTCTTTGGAGTGTTTTAGATAAAGAGATACGAAGAATTTTTTCATCTTCAATTAATAATATTTTCATTGTGATCCTGTGGGTAAGTGAATCGTGAATTTAGCGCCAGAATCTATTTGAGTAGAAAGCTTTATTTCCCCACCAAGCCCCAGAACAATTTCTTGCACAACGTACAAGCCAAGCCCCGTTCCTTTTCCAACTTCCTTGGTGGTGAAAAACGGATCATATACTTTTGATATATCTTTTTGTCGAATTCCGTGCCCCCAATCTTCTACAGAAAATTGAATTCTGTTTTTTTCAAAAGAAGTGGAGCAAACAATTTTTCCACCAATCTCAGATGCGTCAATGGCATTCATAATTAAGTTCATTGATAGCTCATCTAATAAATGAGCGCTACAATGTATCTCAGGAAGATCGGGTTGGAAATTTGTTACAATTTCGATTTCCTTAGATTTAATGGAATAATCTAAAAGCTTTTGGACAGTTAAAAGCGCATCATTGAATGACACCTTTGATTTATAGTCACCTTTTCGACGAGAAAACCCCAGTAATTTAGCAATAACAGATTCGATATTTTTCAAGGCATCATCTATAAGTCGCAAATAGTCATTTCGTTCTTTTTCTTCCAACTCATCTTCTAATATGTTATTAATGGAGTATCGAATTCCAGTTAGGGGATTATTTATTTCATGAGCCATGCCAGCGGCTAAGCGACCAATGGAAGCTAATTTTTCTGCATGAAAGACATTCCTCTCAGATTCTTTTATTTTCTGTCCTGACTGAATAAGGCGACGCCGAAGATGTTCAAAATTTGTCGCTAGTTGTCCAATTTCATCATCACCTTCTGGGAGACTTTCATCGCTTGGATATAAATTAAACTGTTTTACTGCATTACCGAGTTGGTTTAATCGGCGGGTTAAATATTCCGAAATCCCATTGACCACAAACAGCATTACAATAATAATAAACCCCACAACCCAATAAATCATAAACAAAATCTGTTTTACTTCCGCTTGAACTGAATTTGCTTCAAATCCCAAGATAAGATAACCCCACGTTTTTGTAGATATAGAAACAGGTTCAATCACTTCTGCTACCCAATTCCCATTTTGTTTGGATAAAGCTTGATGAAATTGGAGCAAATCGGGAATAGGGGGCCAATCGACATCTGAATTATCTGCAAAAACCAAATCCATAGCTTGATTTACAAAAATAGCGTAGTAGATTTTTTTATCTGACTCCTTTCTTAGTTTTTTTAGTGTTCGATTCAAATATCCAATGGGAAGGGTTTTCCCCATGGATTGATTTAACATTGCGTCTACCAATGGGATAGTTCCTGTATGGGCAATTTGTTGAACGGTTTCCATATTTTTATCAAGGACAAGCCCCTTTATTTCTTGAAAAACGAGTAAAGAAATAAAAGATAAAATCGCAATTAACAATGATCCAAATACAATAAAAAGACGTCCCTTTAATGAATTAGGTAAAATCAATTTTGTGCCTTTTTAATGGCATTTAAAACAGAGATTGTGATATTGTAATCTTCATCAATAGCTTTTTGAAAGCCATGAGAGAATTCTTCATCCCAGTTTTCTAATATTTTAATCATACCGGATTGATTTACATCGATAGAAGTAAATGCTGCTATTATTTCATCTTTCAGTTGCAAATCTGTTTTGCTTGAAATGACGATTGGACTTGTAGGAAGGGGAGGAGCAATATGAAAAACTTTCAAACCCTTTTCTTTTGCCATTTCTGCAACCGGTTCTTTGATAACGCCAACATCGAATTTGTTTTGTAATACCAATTCAGCAACTGTCGTATGGTGTGACGCATAATGTACAATTTCAAAGTCATCTTGCACTAAGCCTGTTTTTTCCTGAATATATATAGGTGCCCAATGACCCGTTAAGGATTCTTTTGATGGAAGCACAATGCGTTTTCCCCGAAGATCCTCTAAGGAGTTTAATTCCATATTATTTTGAGTAACAAACATGATTCGATTTGTGCTTTTACCGCTTTTATTTAGGGGTTGTAAAATAACATCCAAGGCTAAGGTATTTTTTTTGCTTATATAAATTAGACTTCCAAGTGCGGCGACAGACACATCTCCTTCCCCCAGCTGCGTCGCTGTTCCTAAATAAGAGTCACAGAGCTTAAGTTCAAAATAAAAGGAAGTATTTTGGCTTAAATAATCCATAATTGGTTGATAGCCTTCATAAATTTCACGAGGAGAATAACGAGACACAACCCCAAAATATCTGATGGGTTTTTCTGAAAAAAAGGATGAAGACACTGGTAGAAACTGTGAATCAATTGATATATCAATTGCCTTTTCGTAGGTCGCCACCATAATCATAACAACGACAAAGAGAATTGACAAAATATATAATTGTCCGCTACGGTTCATTAGTTTAGAGGCAAAACGTTTGATTGTTTTTAGATTTCATCACCCAATTTTACGCTACACGCATATTCATTAAAATTGTTTCTAAGATAATTTTTGATATTTCTTATGTAGTTTTCAATATGCAAAAAACAAAATTAAGAAACATTTTATTTCACTTAGATCATTTAAAAAAAGGATAACACCTCATGAAAACAATAAACACACTTATGAGCTTAACTCTTTTGTTAGCTGGAAGCCTTTTTGCAAGTGGGCAAACAAGCGGAAAAATATTTTTTGACCATACAAGCGATTTAAGCGAAAATGGCATAAACGCCTTCAATCTAAAGCGCGCATATTTAAGTTATGGGAATTCTGTGAATGAGAATCTTTCCTACAAAATGACTTATGATATTGGGAAAAATGAAAGCGGAAGCGCACATACAGCTTTTTTGAAAGTTGCAATGCTAAAATGGAAAACAAACCTTGGCAATATCACGATGGGAATGCAAGGTGTAAACATGTTTAAAACCATGGAAGATACTTGGGGGCACCGATTTATTCAAACCATGCCAATGGATACATATAAGTTTTCAGCATCTGCAGATATTGGACTCGGGCTTACAAAATCTTTTGGTTCTCTATCTACAAGTGCCTTAATCACCAATGGTGGTGGCTATAAAAAGATAGAATCAGATTCACATAAAAAAATATCTCTCCATGCTGTATATGGTGAATCTCAATTAAACAAGAAAGAAGGATTCAATCTTGGTGCGAGTTTTTCTTATGAGCCTTATGATCAAGATATTATTGGTGATTTTGATAATGACCCCAATACAACAATGCCTGAAGATTCCACGATGATATCTATAGAAAATACAGGCGTTTTAGGATTGTTTGGCGGGTATTCAGGAAATAAAATTCGTATAGGATTTGAGTTTGATAAAAAAGGAACTCTGGGCAAAAATTCACAAATTATCTCCGCTTATGGAACGGCTGTCCTTTCAGAAAAAGTCTCGGTATTAGGTCGATTTGATCAATATGATGAAAATACCGATTTTAGTGGAGGCGGAGAGCAATACATTGTTGTAGGCGTGTTATATAAAGCAGAAAAAGGATTAAACATTGCGCCCACATTTAGGATGAAAACACCAGAAGGTGGCGACGCAGAAAATTCAATTGTTGTGAATTTTCAGTTTAAATTTTAATCCATAGCCCAAAGCAATACAAAACACAATAAACCGTCAAGTGGGGCAACTAAAAGATCTTTCATTCAAGCTGGTTCTGTAGAGAAAAATTCGCTTGTTTCCAAGAAAAAGGTTTGGATTCAAAACACCCAATGAAGTATTTTTTGACATGAAATTAACGGTTGCCTGTCTGCCTCAGGCGGGCATTTACTACTTGAATCTAGGATTTTAAATATGGCATCTAATAAAAAATTAAGTTTTCTTGATAAAAATCTAACGCTTTGGATTTTTGTTGCAATGGCAATTGGAGTAGGGCTTGGATATTTTATTCCAACTTTTCCTAATATTATAAACTCATTCAATAGCGGAACAACTAATATGCCCATTGCAATTGGTTTAATATTAATGATGTATCCGCCTTTGGCAAAGGTAAATTATTCGCTCTTACCAAAAGTATTTAGAAACACAAAAATCCTTTCTATTTCACTTATCCTCAACTGGATAATCGGTCCTGTTTTAATGTTTGTTTTGGCGATCACATTTTTACGTGATTACCCAGAATATATGGTTGGGCTGATTTTAATTGGTTTGGCGCGTTGTATTGCAATGGTTTTAGTTTGGAACGACCTTGCAGAAGGTAGTAGTGAATATGGTGCAGGTTTGGTGGCTCTAAACAGTATTTTTCAAGTTTTTTTCTATAGTTTTTATGCTTGGATTTTTATCACGGTTCTTCCGCCCTATTTTGGATTTGAAGGTGCCATCGTAGATATTTCAATCGGAACGATTGCAGAAAGTGTTGCTATTTATTTGGGTATTCCATTTGTAATGGGAATCTTAAGCCGATTAATTTTAGTGAAATTAAAAGGCGATGAATGGTACACAAAGAAATTCATTCCAACAATTTCGCCAATGACCTTAATTGCACTTTTATTTACAATTGTGGTTATGTTCTCGTTGAAGGGAGAACTAATCGTTGAAATCCCAATGGATGTTCTGATTATTGCGGTTCCTTTACTTATATATTTTACATTAATGTTTATCATTGGATTTTTCTTTACCAAAGCAGTGGGAGCAGAATATGATAAAACAGCCGCAGTTGCATTTACAGCCGCAGGAAATAATTTTGAATTGGCGATTGCAGTTGCAATTGCAGTTTTCGGTTTAAACTCAGGACAAGCATTTGCAGGCGTAATTGGCCCATTAGTTGAAGTTCCTGCATTGATTTTACTAGTTCGAGTTTCGTTTTGGTTGAAGAAAAAATATTACCAAAAAGTTATCACACCATAAGAAATAAAAACGGCAGCAAATTTGAAAGATAACTTGACCAAAAACATGGAATACCCGAACTTTGCTTCTTTTACAAGCTGTTATTGAGTTGCCTATCTGCCGACACGCAGGCACTTAAGAATTGGATTCAAGAACATACCCCACCGCATCAAACGGATTAACTAAAATGCTTGTAATGTTTTTTAAGTGGGCACCGATACGTTTTAAATAGCGGGCATAAAGGGCTAAAGCTACAGTTTTTGATTCGTCTCCTTGTGTAATTTCACCGGAAATACAGCCGTTCACAATTGCATCAGATATGCTTGTCAAATTTTCTTTATAAGAAACCATTAGCGAGCGAGCCACCTCTTCATCTTGAGTATGAATTGCTTCAAGTGTTTTGCTAAATCTTGAAATAACCTCTTGCTCAACCCGATGCAGATCCTTGGATAAATCTTCAGATTTAATGGTGTTAGGGTGATTGAGAGCAAGATCAAGAATATTCTTGGTATAGTCACCAACCCGCTCCACATCAATAACCATATTTAGAAGCACAAGCCCATTGGGTAAATCATCAATATCTTGAGAAACAGCGAAATGGGTTACTACTTTTCTCCGAACATCTTTTTGGAAAAGATTAATCTCCGTATCTCGTTTTTTAAGTGCAAGGATGGTGTCTTTATTTTCTCCTTCCCTAAGATATTTTATGGCTTGGGTGAAAATTTCATTGGATAAAACCATCATTTTATAGGAATCATCCCACGCTTGAGACAGGAGATCATCAGAACTCCAAAGCTTAACAATATCTTTAAAAACTGACATAGGTTTTCTCTCTTTTTTTGTTATTAAGCGGTTTGTCCGCCTAATAAAATTATGATTAATGGAATGGCAACAAACACAATCAATAAGTATGCAATGGGGAAAAGTTTGTTTTTTACGGAATATTCAGCAATCATCTCCGCCAATTTTAATGGGATGGCGCGCAATGGTGGAGTTCCATAAATAATTAAAATCCCAAATATATTAAACAGTAAATGACTAATGGCAGCAATAAGCGCAGAGACGGTTCCCGTCAAAGCCGCCAATAATGCTGTCACCGTTGTGCCGATATTTGCTCCAAGCGTAAATGGAAATATTTGCCGTAGAGATAAAACACCCGCTCCAGCGAGAGGCACAATTAAAGACGTAGTAATAGAAGAGCTTTGAACCATAATGGTAAGTATAATTCCAAATCCAATGGCGCGCAAAACGGTCTTGAAAATATATTGATCAAAAAACACTTCTATCTTTTCTAGCACAAGGCTACGAAGCAATTTTACCAAGGCATACAACATCATAAAAGTAACCAGCACACTTAAAATGAGATAAACTATATCATTATCAAAAGAGAATTGTTCAATAAACTTTGCCCCAGATTTCACTGCCGCTTTGATCGGGGATTTTGCTTGTAATACATCCACATTATCAATTTTGCCAAAAATCAAACTTGCAACCCATTCGGAGCTACGCTGAATGCCGTGGAATAGCATTTCTAAGGGAAATAGAATAATAACAGCGAGAATATTAAAAAAATCATGAACAGTGGAAGCAGCAAACGCACGTTTGAATTCATTGCCGCGATTAATGTGTCCCATGGAAACAATTGTATTGGTTACGGTGGTGCCAATATTTGCACCCATAATCATAGGAATTGCACCTGTTAATCCAAGAGCACCACTACTTACCATGCCTACAATAAGAGATGTAGTTGTGGATGAACTTTGAAATAGAACAGTGGCAAAAACACCAATAAATAAAGCAACAAAAGGATCACCTGTGGTTGTAAATATTGAATCCGCAACATCGGCGCCCATGTGCTTTATTGCAGATGACATACCTTTTATTCCAACAAGAAACATAAATAGCGCACCTAACACACCAGCGGTTTTTAACAATATAATTATTGTATCTTTTTTCATGAATGAATGGTGGCGTCTAAATGAATCCTAGCTTACATCTCCAAATTTAGATGAGAAAATTAAGGCTAAATTGTAAAAAATTTAATGCTTAAATCATGGAGCCCGCGGACAAGGTACACCCAACAAACTGTCGGGTAAAATGCCGGGGCACAATTTTTTAATGTTTAAAGCACCGCGTTCCAGTGAAAATCATAGCTATGCCGTATTCAGCTCAAGCGCTCCTCATCAAGGGTAACCAGAACCGCCACTATAGCCACCCATTCCCCAATCACCGCCACCATCTCCCATGCTAAAGCCTTTCATCGCTTGCATGAAAACTAAAAAGCCTAGACCGCCTATAATAACAGGAGGGACAACAATATATTTAACTTTCCTTTTAACAATAGTTTTGGCATAAACCTTTTTATAGTTTGTTCTATCATAACCATGTGTTATGGCTTCGGGATAACTGAAATCCGTCTTTCTATTTAAGAGAAAGTATGGAGCCACCACGCTAGCTCCTATAGAGCCAAGGTAAATAACTGGCAGGGGTATAACTTCAAACATATCAGTTTTTTCAAGAAACAGTGAAGCACCTACAGAAACACCACCACCTAATGGCGCGTAAAAAGCCCACCGCCACATATTGACTAAATTCGCATCATAAACTGCTTTTTCTTTAGTGCTTAATTTTTGATATTCTTCAAGACTTAAATTTTTTACTTTACTATCAAGAACCACGACTCGCCCATCTTTTAATTCTAATTTCTTAACTCGCTTAACAGGAATGGGTTGAAAGCCGAATGCACCTTGTGGTTTAAAAAACACGGTCTTTCCTTCGGTTTTTGAATATTCTCCAAAGTATGTAGTGCCCTCTTTCAAAACTAATTTATCCAAATCAGTTTGCCCATAGGCAAACCCAATAAATAAAAACATAATTATGCATTTTATCATTTTGTAAACCCCCTTCTGGTAAGATTCCAGAAATCTAGGGGAGAACGGCAACTATAAGCAACAAGAATTAAAATCGAGTGTTCAAGCGTAGAGTGTTCATGTGTTCATGGGCATAATCGTGCGGGAACACTTTTAATACACAGAACTTAAAAGAAATTAATGTTTAAAGCACCGCGTTCCAGTGAAAATCATGGCAATGTCGTATTCATCGCAAGCGTCAATCACTTCCTGGTCGCGGATAGATCCGCCAGGTTGCACCACCACTTTGATTCCCGAATCTTTGATGGCGTCAATACTATCTCGAAATGGGAAAAACGCATCCGACGCCAAGACACCACCTTTTAGAGTGTCACCACCTTTTCGCAACGCCATGTGGACGGCATCCACGCGACTCACTTGTCCGGCGCCAAGCCCGACCGTGGTATTGTCTTTCGCAATCAAAATGCCATTTGATTTTGCATGACGCAAAACCTTCCAAGCGAATAATGCCGTATCTAAATCTTGTTCCGAAGGTTGCGTTTTTGTCACAGTGTTTAGGTGCTCGTGTGTTAATGTTTTTAGGTCTGTGTCTTGGACCAACAATCCGCCATCCACATTTCGCACTTCAAGTTTTGGTGAGCGCTTACCAAATTCACCAATTTCCAAAACACGTAAATTCTTTTTCTTTTTGAATATTTCTAGCGCTTCCGGTTCAAAGTCCGGCGCCAATATAATTTCTACAAATACTTTGTTGATTTCGATCGCCACGTCCTTTGTGCAAGTTCGATTGAAAGCAATGATACCGCCAAACGCAGAAAGAGAATCCGCATTAAAAGCGCGATTGTAAACGTCCAATAAATCGTCACCAATGGCAACACCACAAGGGTTGGAATGTTTCACCACCACACAGGCGGTTTTATCAAATTCTCTCACACATGCCAAGGCGCCATCGGCGTCCATAATATTATTATATGATAATTTTTTGCCTTGATGGATGGTTGCATTTAAAACATTGGGCTCGTTATTTCCGGGAATTTTATAGGAAGCAGCGGACTGATGTGGATTCTCACCATAACGCATTTCAGAGTGTTTTTCAAATGTGATTGAAAGATCGTCCGATAGCTTTTGATCCTTTAAATAATTATGAATAATGGTATCGTATTTTGCTGTGTGGCCGAAAGCTTTGGACGAAAGTTGCTTCCGAGCTTCAAAAGAAATTTCACCAGATTGCAATTCATCGATTATGGTGGAGTAATCGGAAGGATCCACCGCAACGCAAACCCAACCCACATTTTTCGCCGCAGAGCGAATCATCGTCGGCCCGCCGATATCAACATTTTCCATTGCTAAAGCCAAGTCACAATCTTCTTGGGAAATTGTTTCTGAAAAGGGATAAAGATTGCACACCACAAGATCAATCCATTTAATATTATTGGCATTGGCATCGTCAGCATGTTTATCCCGAAGACCAAGGATTCCACCTTCAACTAAGGGATTAATGGTTTTCACACGACCGTCCATAATTTCTGGGAATTTGGTGTAATCACTCACATCCGTAACAGGAATATTGGCTTCGCGAAGCGCTTTGGCTGTGCCACCTGTTGATAAAATTTCTACACCGAAATTTGTTAAAGATTGGGCTAATCCAACTACGCCTGTTTTATCAAAGACAGAAATGAGTGCGCGATTAATTTTGATAGGATTTTGATTTATCATAAAGTGTTTAAGTGAATAAAGTGTTCATGTGTTTAGGTGCTCGGGTGTTAAAGAAAAGCTCATCGTGAATACCTGAACACTTAAACACTCACGCATTTTGAATCAACTTGATTGATTCAATAAAAGCTTCGCCTTCTAATTTTTGAACTTTTGTTTTTAGTGTTTCCACCGTATCAGTCGAATCTACATTACATTTTTTCTGAATCAGGATTGGTCCGCCGTCCACTTCATCTGTTACAAAATGGATCGTGCATCCCGTTTCTGTTTCGCCGTTTTTCAATACTTCTTCATGAACATTTGTATCCATTCCACCGGCATATTTTGGCAGGAGCGAAGGGTGGACATTCAATAGTTTATCGCGCCATTCTTGGCAAAATTTTGCGGACAAAATTCGCATGAAACCGATCAGTAAAACCAAATCAACATTGTTATTTTTTAAAACAGACGTCATTTCTTCATCAAATTCTTTCCGCGATTTTTCTTTATGAGAAAGGAAGAATGCTGGCACATTGTGATTTTCAGCGCGCTCTAGGATGTAGGCGTTTTCTCGATTGGAAAGAACCACAGAAACTTCAGCGTTTAAATCACCAGAATCAATGGCATCCAAAATTGCTTGAAGGTCGGTTCCGTTGGTGGATCCCAAAATTCCTAATTTTAGTGTGTTCATGTTTTAGAGTGTTCACGTGTTAAAGATAAATGTTCAGTGAACACCCGAGCACCTAAACACTTAAACACTTTATTTCTTCCATATGATCAATCCGTTTTTGGATTACCGAATCCGTTCCAATATCTGTCCGATGAAAGAGCGGTCCAGCAATAGATGATACTTCTTTTTCTGCAATTTTTTCTGCTTCAGAAATTGTATCAGCAATTCCCACAACCGCAACCGTTCGGCTGCCCGCTTCTACCAAACGTGTTCCTTTAAAATCAACGGATGCGTAATACAATCCACCGGGATTTTCGATTTCCGACACATCAATCGGTTCACCTTTTACGGGATTATCGGGATATCCTTCCGGCACGGCATATTTACAAACAGTGGCTTGGTTTGCAAATTGAACATGAACTTTATCTAATGTTCCATCGGCAATATCATTGCAAATATCAATAAAGTCAGATTCTAGTAAAGACAAAACATTCATGGCTTCCGGATCGCCGAATCGGGCGTTGTATTCAATCAATTTAACGCCATTCGCTGTGGCCATAAATCCGCCATAAAGAACGCCTTTATACCCAACTCCGAATTTATCTTTTACCGCCTTGGCGGTTTGAATATTGATTTCATGGGCTTGGGATATATCGGTGTCCGACAAAAAAGGAAGCGAATGATTTGCGTCGGAATACGTGCCCATGCCACCGGTATTGGGCCCTGTGTCTCCTTCATAAGCTCGTTTATGATCTTGAACTGCGGGCATGTGTTTTAAGGTATCACCATCGCAAAAACTCATGAGCGAAAATTCTTCACCGATGAATTTTTCTTCAATCACAAACTCACCATCACTGTTTACTAATTCTTGGCAATAAGTCAACGCTTCATCGTGGGAATGCAAATGATCGCCTGACACTTTTACACCTTTACCACCGGCGAGACCATCAAACTTTACCACATAGTTTTCACCAAGTTCATTCAAGAATTCCGCCACACCACCCATAGAATCAAATGTCTCATATTTGGGTCCACCGGGGATTTTGTATTTTTTCAACAAATCTCGAGTAAATGCTTTGGATGTTTCCAGTTGTGCTAAATCCTTTTTGGGTCCCACCACCTTTACGCCAGCATTCCAGAGCGAATCGGCAACACCATTCGCCAATGGATTTTCAGGTCCGATAATGGCTAAAGTTGCGCCAGTTTCTTGAGCATAACTCACAACAAATTCTGGATCATTAAAATTGCCAATCAGGATTTCATCACAAAGTTCGGCAATGCCGGGATTCATATTAGAAGCTAGACAGTAAATCTCTTTGTATTGGGGAGAACGATCTAATGCACGAATAATGGCGTGTTCTCGAGCGCCAGAACCGATAACTAAAATTTTATTCATAATGATTCAAAGTGTTCAGGTATTTAAGTGTAAACGTGTTTACATGAATACATGAGCACTCGAACACTTTAAAATTATTTTTCATTTATTTTTGTAAATAGAGCCACGAGATCCAACTCGTAGAATTTGAATTGTAATGATTTTTTTTATAATTGAATAAACAATTCGGTATTGTCCGACCCGTAACCGCCGATAATTTTGAAACTCCCCTTTGAGCGGTTTTCCCAACTGTGGATTTTCTGCTAATTCTCCAACTTTCATTAGAATAGATTTCACTTTTTTTGGGTTAATTTTTTTCAGGTCTTTTAGCGCCCTTGAATCCCACTTTATTTTATAAGAGACCATATTCCTTTAACACGTCTTCGTGATCGATGAGCTCTTTGTTTGGGTCTTCGTCCCGTGTTTTTGCAATGATTCCGTCGTAGTTATCTAAATAGAACTCCAAAGACTGCTTAATTAATGCGCTTTTTGTTTTGTGAAGATTGTTGGAGAGCGTTTCTACTTCATCCAAAAAGTCTTCTTCGATTTTAAAACTAACTGTTTTTAACATAATTTAACCTGTGATTTCTACTTGCAATATAAGGTAATACCGGTATTACCGCCAACATGTTTAAAGCGTTCGAGTGTTCATGTTGATATCCTTGAAACGGTATTCTGATGTTTGGTTAACGAGCATCAAGGCCGATGATGAGTGTTTTATTTTTCATTTGATATTAGCCACATAGAGCACAGAGTGAAAAATAAATCATTTTGCTTTTTTAAATAATCCAGATAAAAACAAAATAATAGAAAATCCCCAAAAACCGATTCCAACAATCCCCTGAGTAATAATCATTCCAAGACTAATAGCGAGAAAAATAAAACCTGTATTCAGAGATGTGTTTGTTTCTACAATTTCACCCTTTATTATTTTCATAATCCCAAGACCCAAAATAATAGCTGTAAAAAGTAATGGAAAACCCTGTAAGTATTCATGGTCAATAAAGATTTTTGGTAGAGCAACAAGCAAAAACAGAATTGCAGTTAATCCAAAAAGTTTTTTCCAAAGAGTCGTTTTGTAATTCACTATTCTAAAAAGACGGTTTTATTAAAAAAGCAAGAACACCAATTAACATTGTTCCAATTAGGAATAAAACAGACTGTTTTTTCAGCTTTTTTTCTTCATCTGTTAAAGGACGAATTTCATCTTTATGTTTTTTTTCATTTCCAGAGCCAATTGCAATGCCGATTGCTACGCCAATCGAAATCCCTATAGCGATGTTGTTCATAGCAACGCCAATGGCGACTCCGACTGCGACACCAATCCCAAGACCCTGCTCCATCCAATATCCTTTTGGATATCCTTTAAGTTTTTTTTGAATATTTTTCTGTTTTCTTAATTGGATAAAAGCAAAAACACCCAACACAAAAACCAAAATTAATATGATACCAATTTTATCAAACATCGTCATTCTCCTTTTTCATATTAATAAGCGTTCTTGTGTTTAAGTGTTCGTGTGCTCAAGTCGTTAACACATGAATACTTTCGCA
>Ga0233442_1001063_pt1 | contig 22585 bp, 19 predicted proteins | sample SI_123_September_3_FD_182789 | JGI IMG/M metagenome (GOLD analysis project Ga0233442, IMG submission 182789) | Seawater microbial communities from Saanich Inlet, British Columbia, Canada - SI_123_September2016_150_MG | ecosystem: Environmental > Aquatic > Marine > Inlet | place: Canada: British... | reverse complement strand
CGCTAAATGTCAACCAACCTGTCGTATTCTTGTGATACCAAACTTGCTATGCACGTTTATGGGGGCTTTGCCCCCAAACCCCCAAGGTATTTATACAACGGTAATGATATAATTCCTTTGCGGTACAGGCTGAGGAGCTGATGACCGTCAACGGTAATGGGCGACTCATGTCGTCTGTTGCTTTATCGTCAGCTTAAGCTGCATTTTTCAGCTGTGATTTGTTTTCTGTTGCATTATTTTCATCCTTGCCGGGGTTGAGATAAACAGCGCCAACGGGTGTTAAATTCCTTGTTTTACGACCATTCCAGCGTTCAGGGTGATTTTTTCTGGCTTGTTCAATCACTTTCTTTCTGTTCTCCAGTATATCCCTGTCTAAGCCATTATGACGTTGATTAGGCGTTACAAACTTAATCGCACTGTGTTGATGTTCGTCGTTATACCAATGCACAAACTTTTCTACCCAGGCTCTTGCTTTTTTTAAGCATGTAAACGGGTTTTCTGGAAAGGTGTAATGGTATTTGACCGTTTTAAATAAGGACTCCGAATAAGGATTGTCGTTGCTGACACGGGGTCTGCTGTACGATGGACTGATTTCCAGATCAATCATTTTTGCTCTTAACGTCGCGCCTTTCATCGGGCTTCCGTTGTCAGAATGGATCACCAGCTGATTTTTATCTATTTTTTCTCTGCGGGCAATATCTTCTATCAAATCAGCCGCATGAGCACTTGATTCACAATCATGAACCTGCCAGCCGACTATTTTCCGGCTGTAAATATCCATGACCATGTACAAATAATAGTACTGTCCCTTTATCGGACTTAATAAATAGGTAATATCCCAGGAATAAATTTCATTGGCTGCCGTTGCTTTGAGCGCCTGCGGTTTCTTGCGCTGTGCTGCTGTCCCTTTACCTCTGTGTTTAAGCTGGTTATAGTCCTTCATGACTCGGTAAAATGTTGATTCTGATGCAATATAGTGACCTATATCTAATAAGGTAGGCACTATTTGGTAAGGGGTTAATGTGCTATATTCGGGCAGATTAATGACCTTGAGTATTTCTTGTCTGACAGCTTCTGATAACTTGTTGTGTGCAGGAGCGTCATTATAAATGCGTTGGTCTTCTAATAATTCTTCACTCTGATTCCATCGTTGATAGGTACGAGCAGCAATGCCAACAAGCTCACAAGCCAGCTGTTGTCTTGCGCCACTCTGTACCGCCTCTTCAATAAACCCACAGTATTGCTTGCGATCCGGGTAGGAGATTAATCGACCTCCTTTTCCCCCCAGATCGCTTGGCACTTTTTTGATAATACCAGTAAGGCAGCCGTTTCAGAGAGCGCTCTATCTTTACGATTGAGCTCTTTCTGTAAGCGTTTGTTTTCTTGTTTGAGTTTTTTTTGTTCCTGCCTGGAAGTAGATTCAGGTGCTTTATTTTCTGATAAAAATTCTAACTTCCATGCCTTTACATGGTGTGGGTAAACTCCATTTTCTCGGCAATAAGAGCTAAACTGCTCATCATTCATGCCGTGACAGTCCATTATGGCTTCAAGGCGTTGCGCTTTAGTCCAGTTCTGCGGACTTGTTTCTTTTAACATGCTGGTTTCAGATTTCTCTAGTTTATTCTTCTTGGCTAAGTGAATCCATCTTTGAAGTGTTGAATAACCAATACGTAAATCATCGGCTACATTGTTAAGCGTTTGATCAGTTCGTCTGGATAAGGCTTTTTCTACAGATTGTACTTTAAATTCCTGGCTATATAATGCCATTTCTGTCTCCTAAAATAAAATTTTACAGGCGACAGGTATGTTGACATAGGGGGCTTTTATGCCCTAATATCTGCCATGCTTCATGCAATGTTGCACCCGCCATCACTAAGTAACTTGCCGCAGTATGCCTTAGGTCATGAAATAGAAGATTATTGATATTGGCTCGCTTGAGAGTTGCGTACCACTGCTTACGGAAATCGAAAGGTTTTTCGGAGTTATTAGGGCTGAAAAATATTAGTCCATTGCCGATTTGTCTGGATGTCTTTAATTCATCAAATGCAATGCTTGGGATAGGGTTAATGCGTGGGTTACCATTTTTTGTATCTTTGAGACTTGCTAAACCCTTTTCAAAGTTAATATCAGACCAACGTAGATTTGATAGTTCAGCTTTTCTCATGCCAGTAGTAATCGCTAGAAGTATCAATAAATGCATTTTGTCCCAGCTCGACTCATGACAGGCTTCTATTAATCTAACTCTTTCCTCGTTACTTAAGAATCACTCTATCTGATTTGATGCTGCTTTAATCCGTACTTTCTCAGTGCAATTTTTATTCAGATAGTTTTTATCAATTCCATACACGAGAATACTTGATAAAACTGCTTTCATTCTGAGCAGCGTATTATTAGACTTTAGTTTAGCTTTGATACTTTTGACCGGTTTATCATTGAATGCCATTAGCCAAAAGTTAGCGCGCCGGATGTAGTTATCATCCCTACTCGTTCATTGCTTCATATATTCATTAACAAGGTTTTTGAATGTCAAAAACTCAATCTCAACACCTAGTTTTTGAAACAAAGGGAGGCCGCCTAATTCTTCAACTTGACTAGGGGATAGTTTTTTTAGTTTTTTGGGTTTAATGCTTAGAATTTTATCTATATTTTTCTCAATACTGACAGCCCAAGATTCAGCTTGTTTTTGTGTTGAGAAAGTTTTAGATTGAATTGATGTGTAATTCTTACTGATTTCGGCGCGATATTTGCCGTTTGCTAATGAGCGGATATAAGACATTGCTGAGCCCTCGATAATATTTTAAACAAACACTACGTAATACTACGAGATTAATTTTCGTAGTTTGTGTCGTAGTGTACTTTGAGTTTAAAGCATTCAACCGATGGCATTAGGTTGTTTTATCTTAACTATCAATAAGTTAAGATGGTGGCGATAGGTGGAATTGAACCACCGACCCCAGGGTTATGAATCCTGTGCTCTAACCGGACTGAGCTATATCGCCACTAAATCTTTAATTAATCTAACTAAAGAGCGGCTATTATAGCTTCTCCTTGCTTATTCATCAAACATTAAATCTAAAATGTACGACATCTCCATCTTGCACGATATAGTCTTTACCTTCTAAGCGCCACTTACCTGCATCTTTTGCTCCCTGCTCACCTTTAAAGTCAACAAAATCTTGGTAGGCTGTTACCTCAGCACGGATAAAGCCTTTTTCAAAATCGGTATGAATAACACCTGCAGCTTGTGGTGCAGACGCGCCAATAGGAATTGTCCATGCCCTAACTTCCATAACACCCGCTGTAAAGTAAGTAGAAAGCTCTAATAGTTTATAAGCCGCACGAATCACTCGATTTAAGCCCGGCTCTTCTACGCCTAGATCATCCATAAATTCTTGCTTTTCATCTTCATCTAACTGAATGATTTCCGCTTCAATAGCAGCGCAAACAGCAACTACTTCTGAGCCTTCTTTTTCTGCAAATTCACGAACCGCATCTAATAATGGATTATTTTCAAAACCATCATCTTGTACATTAGCAACATACATAGCTGGTTTTATAGTAAGTAAGAATAAGTCTTTTATAATCTCTAATTCATTTTCTGATAAGTCTAAAGATCGCGCCTGGCCGCCTTCATCCAAATGCTTAATGATCTTTTCATAAGTATCTTTTTTAGCAACTTCTTCTTTATTGCCTGTTCTTGCTGCTTTAGCTGTTTTAACTAACGCTTTGTCAAGGCTAGCCATATCGGCTAAGGCAAGTTCGGTATTAATGACTTCAATATCACCTAATGGATCAATTTTCCCAGCAACATGCACAACGTTTTCATCTTCAAAACAACGCACAACATGCACAATGGCATCTGTCTCTCGTATATTACCTAAGAATTTATTACCTAAGCCCTCACCTTTTGATGCACCAGCAACTAACCCTGCAATATCAACAAATTCCATTGTCGTTGGTAAAACACGGTCTGGATTTACAATTTCAGCTAACGCATCCATTCGCGCATCAGGCACCGGGACAACACCGACATTGGGATCAATCGTACAAAAAGGGTAATTTTCTGCAGCAATTTCCGCATTGGTTAACGCATTAAATAAAGTTGATTTACCAACATTGGGTAAGCCGACGATTCCACAATATAGTGCCATGTTTTCTCTTGAATAATAAGGTTAAGGTTTGCTCAATGGCTTTAGGCCATTGAGTGAATATTTATATATTATAGTTTTTATATCGTTGGGGAGTAGGCCTGAGTCTACTCCCCATATCTGCATTATTTGCTATTAGCCTTCTTTGCCATCGGCTCTAGCAGTCGTTAAGATCGGTGCATAGACATAGGCAAACAGTGAAAAAGCAGCTAGCCATAGTAGGGTTGCTACGTAAATAATATCTGTATACCAGGCCGGTAAGAGTATAGGTATAAAGACTCTAACTAACGTGGCTATATTGATTAACGCAAAAGCAATAGCCATGGCTTGTGATGCTTTCAATACTCGTCCGGTATGACCTAACGATACTCTTGCCATCATACCTAAGGTGATAACACCTATCCCTCCCATGGTAAAAGCATGCAAAGCTAAAGTTGGTAAGATGATTTCAAATGCGCTGAGTGCAGTAAGGATAAAGCCAATAATAATCCAGCCATAACCTATATAAAGTACCCAAAGTAAAGGCACAAACCATATTTTAAACACATACCAGTCATTTACTCTAAGTATATTACAAACAGCGGCCACACTTGCTGCTAATGCCAATACAAACCCGGAAACCTGCATAATCATCAAACCAAATACCAGCGCAGCAGAGCCGATTGATAGGGCATCGTATAATGGGTTACGAATTGGCCAAGTACCCGACAAACCTTTTTCGGTAAAAAACGGGAACACACGTCCTGCTATGACTAATATCATCACGATGATCAGGTCGATAACTATCTGAAAGCCGGTCCAGGCAGTTTGATCTGACAGGCCTAATATTTCCATGTGAATTAGTCCGTTACCAAAGCTCATAATTAATAATAGCGCGATAAAAACATAACCACGCGTATATTTAGCGACCATAATCGGCTTGAGCAGGCTAAAGGCAAGGACCGGTAAAAACATAAAATCCACCAGGCCTATAAATTCATCCGCCAACAAGCCTGAATAAAAAGGCAAAATTCTGCCATAAACCCATAACAAAGCCAGGCCAGCCAGGTTCATCCCAGTCAGTGTTTTTTGTCCTGTCCAGTTTTTTACTGACGTTAGTAAAAACCCAGCAATCACCGCAACGGTATAGCCCAACAGCATTTCATGCGCATGCCAGTAATTATTCACGAAATAATTATCCATGACTAAACTACCATCATACAAAGCACGCCAGACAAGCATCAAGACCAAAGCAGATAGGCCAGATAAAGCAAAAAAGGTGCGGAATCCTAAGGCAAAAAAAGGAATATTAAAGGGCTTATTATGATTCATAATTTCACTCGCTCCCATGCTCTGCTTGGGAATGCAGTCAGCGACGCTCTAGATCGCGAGTTATAGAACGCCAGCGCGTCCCCTGACACATTCCCACGCGGAGCATGGGAACGATGATGTTCTTGGTCTTTTCTTATTGCTCTTCTAACCAGGCCAGCTCATTTTCGGTAAAGCCTGCTTTTAAGCGCATTGGAGTATTAAACGGACCTTTGGGTTTAGTATTATTAAAATATTTTAAAACTAACATTTTAAAGCTAGCTTCTGGCTCCAGTTGTTGCTTGTGACATTGCTGATAAAACCATTGGGAGCCAAATTGTACGTGCTGTTGTTCATCATTAAGAATACGCTCTAATATTTTTACGCCAGCATCGTCCTTTAGCATGCGAATTTTTTCTATCATTCCTGGTGTTACGTCCAAGCCTCTGGCTTCCATACACCGCGGAATAATAGCCAGCCGTGACAGTAAATCATCTGCTGTATCCTGAGCATGTTCCCATAAACCCTGGTGCGCAGGCAGGTCACCATAATCAATGCCAAGCTTGCGCAAATGTTCACGGATCAAAGTAAAATGGAGAGCTTCTTCCTGTGCCACTTGTAGCCAGTCTCGATAAAACTTTTCTGGTAACCCCCGAAATCGATAAAGTATATCCCAGGCAAGATAAATGGCAACAAACTCAATATGTGCAAGAGCATGATAAAAAGCCTGTATGCCTTCGGGAGAACCTAGTTTACGTTTTGCCATATACCTAGGCGCAAGTAACTCAGGCCTGGCTGGAAAGCAAACACGCTCTATTCCTTGGGGTTCAGACAAAGACTCAAACTTTAAATCACCTTGTTGATATAATTGCCATGCTTCTGCCGTTAATTGCAGCTTCTCAGCTATATCAGAACGATGTAAACAGGCCTCTGCAAAATCAAAAACATTATTCATTTCTTAAAGTTAGCGCCCCAAATCTGATATGACCGGATATTATAGCAAAGCATTTGATAGCACACAGCTTATACTCTATTGTGTTTTGATTTACTGGCTCTCAGATCAGTCTTCTCTTCCAGTACCTGGGCTATTTCCTCATCAGGATAAAGTCATTCATGCAGGAGCCTATTTTGTTATGGCTGCTTTTGCACTCAGGGCTTTCCGGCATTTCACCGGTTCTCTAACCGCATTAATTGTAACCAGCGTGGTTTTTTGTAGTCTGTATGGATTCAGCGATGAATGGCATCAGTCCTTTGTACCTGGAAGAATGAGTGATATTGCCGACTGGGTGGCTGATACTATCGGTGCCATGTTATTTGTAGCTTTGTATTATTGGTACCGTTCAAGATATTTCACCCGTGTAAAAACATGAATAATTAGAAATAATTTCTGGTTTCAACCTACTGCAAATATTGAGTTCTTATACCTTTAATCAACGCCACTTATTTTCTCCATTAAGAAGGTACATAAGCAACCGCTCCATTATTAATCGCAGTATTTACTCGTTCTTCTAAATCTTTAGTCTCGCCAATTCTAAAGCGACTTTCATCGCCAAGTGGGCATAGCGCCTAACTTTTTCACGGTAAATCCTTTCCAGGCGCCTATAAACGCATTTTCTTCACCCTGCTCGCACAATTACAGTAGTTTTTGATGAAAGGCCAAGTCTCACGTGATAAAGGCACTGTCGGTTTTTTTTCGCTAGTGCCTTCGGCGATAAAGGTTCTACTTCGCAGAAATATTGCAATGTAAAATAATGAATATTTTTACAGCATTAGCAAGCTTAATGATTATTGACTTTTTGATTTAACATCGTATTGACAGAATAAAAATCATAACCAGACTTGGTTTTCATCAAGCCTTTGTTCAGCATCACGGTTCCCATAACGAGCAGAATAACTCCGGAAATTTGCGTAATTCGGTGAGTCATTACTCCTGAAAGCCAACGTGTTGCGATGCCAAAACCGAGTAAGGCTGGCAAAGTACCTAAGCAAAATGCCGCTAAAAATTTCGCACCCTCAGCCCGGTCACCATTGCCTGCGGCCATTATATACATCGCTTGTAATGGTCCGCACCCCAATAGAAAACCAGAGAAAAACCAATAAAAAATGGACTGCGTGAATTGCGTCGCTTACTGTTTGCATAACGCGTCTTAGCTTTAGGTTGCTTAATGCGCACGCGCCTTAATACAGCAAATAAACCCAGAGTATTTAGCCCAAAGATGATTAAAAATATTCCCGCCAGCAAGATACTTACACCACTGATAAACGGGTAATGCTGACTACCGAGCCTATAAAACCAAATATTGCCCCAAACATGGCATAAGAAAGTGTTTGTCCCATGCCATATAAAAGATGCGATAAATATACTGAACGCCCGTGTTCAGCATATTTAACCGTATATCCTATAACAAAACTACCGCACATGCCGATACAATGTAATCCGGTAATCAAGCCGACCAAGAAAATCATGCCATAACTTAATTGCGAGCTAATATCAGGTGCACTAAATTGATGCCATAATTTGCGTGAAAAAAACATTAACAAAACAATGCTAATCAGTGCCAATAATGACAGGCTAATTTTGATAAAAACATTACCCTTATGGACATTCGGCGTTAGATTAACTACATATCCATTTTGTTCTATGGTTTTATAAATTTCCTCAAGATTGACTTTATCGCTATCAAAGTTCAGATAACACTTACCAGAGGGATAATCAGCCTTAACCTCAAAAACACCATCCATTACAGACACGGCATCTTCAATCATCGACTCACAACCACCGCATACCATTCCTTTAATATCGATTTGTTTATTAATCTGCATAAACTCTCTCTATGTCCTTTAATTTCCTTGTTTATAACAAGAAAAAGATTCTGGGCTATTCGTTAAAAATACGCCAGAACTATTTCTATTAAAAAACAGTCTCTTTATATTGCTGTTTAAACCTAAAAACTGCAGTTGACCACTATAAAACACTCTACGTATCTGAGTATTAAAATTAATCATCGTAAATACTTGTCACTTGCTGGGTGGGCAGCCTCCGCTTCTCGGTTTTGGTTAAACCACCCTTTAACTATTTAACCAATAAATCTCGCATCATCCCCATATCTTCATGCTCTAGGTTATGGCAGTGATACATAAAAATACCCGTATAATCATTAAAAGGTTTCAATATCGTGACTGTTTCTCCTGGCATAACTAGAACCGTATCTTTCCAGCCTTTATCCAGAAAGCCCTCAGAAACTGAAGAATAACCCTTTCCAGATTTATTTCTTACTTGACGATTAACAACCTGAAATTGCTCACCATGCAGATGCATAGGGTGTGGCATGCCCATCATTCCTCCGCCCATGCCATGATAACCATTATCGAATTCCATAAGTTGTAAGGTATTAACAGGAACAATTTCATCTTTCCTGATATCATTCATTTTATATGAACGACCATTAAGCAATGCCGACATATGACGCATTGATAGCGTAATACGTCGAGGTGACTGAGGATTTGCAGCATCAGCTAAACGCAGTGCTTTTATTCTGCTTAGGCGTTTGGGTAAAACATCTCTACTAAAAGTTTTTTTACTGACACGTACTTTAAGCACAGCAAAATCTTCTCCCGCATGAGACCGCCCTCCTCCCATGCCACCACGACCGCCGCGCATCCCCATACCGCCGCCCATACCGCCGCCCATTCCTCCCATCATACCCATACCACCAGAAGAAAATTCCAGGCTGCGTAAAGTAATTTCAGACCCTTCTTTTTTATCACTAAAATCAACCCAGATTTCGCGCCTTTCTGCTGGCGCAAGCGTTATATAATCAAGCGTTTCAGGCCGCTCTAAAAGTCCACCGTCAGTACCAATCACCTTAAAAGGTGTACCATCATCCCAAGCTAATTTATAGATACGCGAGTTTGAGCCATTTAACAAACGCAACCGGTAGGCACGCGTGGAAACAGATAATTCAAACTCAGGCGTGCCATTAACCAAAATCTGCTGCCCTAAAAACCCATGCATCTTCATCATCCTGCCACCATCATATTGAAGCTGGTTTTGCTGATCAAAGTTACGGTCCTGAATAACCAGAGGTATATCAAATTCTCCACGGGGCAATTCAAGCGCTTGCTCCTCGTCATCACTGACTATAAAAAAACCAGCAAGACCTGAATATACGTGCTTTGCAGTTAAACTATGAGTATGCGCATGATACCAGTAGGTACCCGCTCGATTGAGTATTTCAAATTCATAGACAAAGGTTTCACCATTATCAATCGCATACATCGGGTTACCATCCATTTTGGACGGTATGTGTAAGCCATGCCAATGTAAAATCGTTGATGAAGGTAATTCATTTTTTAAATAGATACGAACTTTCTGGCCTTTATGCAAACGGATAGTAGGGGCAAGATAACTCTCTTCATTAGTAATAGCATTTTTATCGCCTTTTAATACTTTACCCACCACTTTCCAGACATGTGTTTTAGGGCCCTTAAAAATTGATACATTTTTAACTTCACCAGTCAAGCTAATTTCTATATCGGGTATAAAATCCAGCGATGCGTGGCTACCCACTCGCATCATCTTGGCATTTATCAGACCAGGAAATGTGGCTAATGCTGCAGCACTAACACCGGCAAATTTTAATAGTTTGCGACGCTGGATATTAATGTTATTTTTCATGAGATTCTCCTGACTAACAAAGAAATATAAGTTATTTATAATATACTTAACATGCATTGTAAAGTTATTCTAAAAAAACTTTAGATTTTAATATTTCTTAAGCAACTCTATCCTTACATCTACACACTTAGAAAGTCTGCTCTCGCTGCCAGCCATGGAAAGCGATCGCAAGGGCTGGTAGTCCCCAGAAAATGTGGGGGCATTATTTTGTCGGAATCGGAGTGCTAGGAGGCTGTCCAAGAATAGAGACCCTACTACGGAAAAATCCCTTTTGGCCATTGTTCCCGAACATTTTCGTTAAAGAGCGCAACTATTCGCCTCAAATGTTCGAAAAAACTGACTCAAAAAGGCTTTCCCTCGCTACGGCTTCTATTCTCGGACAGCCTCCTAGCGCAGGTGGAGACAAAATAAAAGGCATTCCGAAACGCCATCCAGTCATTTGAGGGAGTGTTACGAAGCCAGCACTGAGTTTACGATGGTAGTGGCGAAGTGGCGCGTACGCTGGACGTCTGGGACGCCGAAGACATTAACGGTCGCGTTAATTTTTTGCCGCTTGCTTGGGCGGGGAAACCCAAAACAAGCTTTCGCAAAAATAGCGACTCCCCGTAAGTACTGTAATTATAGATAGCAGGAGTATTTATATTTTATGCATTTAACCTCTTCACAGACTTAGCGGTAAAAAGCGATCCATTGCTATTGTTTATCAATAATGGGCAGCGGCGACTCAAGTCCCTGACATTGATATACATAACCAAGCATAGTCTGATTAGTCAGGGTTTTGGTCAAGTTTTTATTTTTATTGAATTGCTGCTGAATATAAACCAGATTCCCGCCCATAGCGTAGGCTTTATTCTTCATCATATTGGCGGTACTTTTGTGAATCTTGGCATCTGACATAAAATCGCCTGAAACCATCCCGCCATCAGACGCTGATGTCTGACCGATAAATCGACAGTTTTCTTCATTTGGTAGAATATAAATTAACTGCACTATTTCAGCACCTTTCTGCAAGGAAATCGCACAGCTAATAGTAGAAATGGCAATAATTGATAAAAGGATGCTATTTTTTAAAGTCATGACTCACAATAAACCAGTTTCAGGAATTATTTTACATATTCTAACCATGTTAGATATAAAACACGTATAACTATTACCTGGCTATAAAAATATTACCATCTCCCAAATCAAACTCTAATATGCAGGGTATAGGATCACAAAAACCCTTATTCATCGTAAAGCGTCTGATGCTTTGTGCAGTTTCGTCCTTAAAAATAATAACGATATCTTTATAGTAATTCTGCATATTATTAGTCTTAAAGTAGTTGTTAAAGTTTTCCGCTAATGCTTTGGCGGCGGAATCATACACGACAGCGGTATGTAACCTACCTTTAATGGCTAATTCAGTCGAGGAATCTTGTTTTAGTTTATCAGTCAGTTGTTGATAATCGGGGCCAAATGCAACCACTTGTTCATTTAATCTGACACTGGATAATTCAAAAGCGACAGGCTTAGACAAGTAGAGTCTAGGAGCTTGAATAAATAAAGTATCACCATCCAGTGTCTGGGTTAGTTCTGCCAGCTTTACATAGTATTTATAGTGGGCTACTAGAGATAATGATACACGCGTATCACCGACTGGAAAGCCAAATAAATACTCATACTCATGCCTGTTAAATGTCTCATTACTGGTAAACTTTGCAATAACATATTCATCCGCCCCCTCAAGTGAGACGAATTGACTAAAACTACTTGCCATACTGGTACGATTAAAAATGGCAAATGAGCCTCGTTGGAATGACCATATCACCCAGCCAATAACAACAACTAAGATTAAAACTAGCATTAACCTGAGTATCTGTAATATCATTTTCAGCATAGTGTTGCCGTTCCTCGGAATGCAATAAATATTTTAACTTTACTAAAGCGCACGTCAGGATTTACTGCGTTTATAACGAATACAAAAAAAGCACGTCATTGATCTAGTTGTATCATCAGTGTATAGCACCCCAAAACATAAAGACAATTAATATTTTCGCACTATTCAAAAGAGGCTAATAGTTTTTTCGGGCAAAAAAAAGACCGCATAAAGCGGCCTTTTTTAATACTCAAACTAAATACTTATTTCAACAAACCCTGTAACAAACCGTTTAGGTTGTGTACAAAATCAGCTGGGTCATCAAGCTGACCGCCTTCACTTAAAATAGCCTGGTCAAACAGAATGCGTGTTAAATCAGCAAAACGCTCATCATCCTGCTCTTCTTTTAAGCGGGTGACGAGGGCATGCTCAGGGTTAATTTCGAAGATAGGTTTGGGAGCGCCCATACCCATCATGCTCATATCCTGACCCGCTTCTTTCATAATGCGCTCCATATTTAAGCTCATCGCATCTTGCTCTGTTACCAGACAAGAAGGTGAAGCCGTCAATCGATGACTGATACGCACATCGCCAACCTTATCAGCCAAGACTTCTTTGATCTGAGTGATCACAGACTCAAAATCTTTAGTTACTTCTTCCTGCTCTTTTTTATCTTCTTCAGTATCAAATTTATCCAGATCTAATTGACCTTTGGCAACCGATTGCAATACTTTGCCATCAAAGTCATTCAGGTTAGACACCAGCCACTCATCAACACGATCAGATAATAATAAGACTTCGATGCCTTTTTTACGGAAGATTTCTAAATGCGGGCTGTTTTTAGCCGCAGTAAAGCTATCCGCTGTCACATAGTAAATTTTGTCCTGGTCTTCTTTCATACGGGAGATGTAATCTTCAAAAGAAGCATCCTGTACATCAGTGTCCGTATGAGTAGAAGCAAAACGCAATAATTTAGCGACCCGCTCTTTATTTTTATGATCTTCGATTGGGCCTTCTTTAATCACATTACCAAACTCTGACCAGAAGCCCGCATATTTCTCTTTATCGTTTTTAGCAATACCTTCGAGTAAGCCCAGAACTTTTTTAACTGCACCGGCTTTAATGATGCTGATCTTTTTGCTTTGCTGCAACAGTTCACGCGATACATTGAGTGGCAATGAATCGGTATCAATCACACCACGAATAAAACGCAGATAGCGTGGCATTAATTGCTCAGCATCATCCATAATAAACACTTTGCGTACATACAGTTTTACGCCGTGCTTGGCATCTTTATCCCATAGGTCAAATGGTGCGCGAGCAGGCACATACAACAACATGGTGTATTCGTTTGTGCCTTCAACCTTACTGTGTACATGTGCTAGAGGATCCTGAAAATCATGGCCGACATGCTTGTAAAATTCGTTATATGCTTCGTCATCTAAATCTTCTTTAGATTTAGTCCACATGGCAGAAGCACTATTAACTGTCTCATCTTCTATTTTTGCCGCTTCTGTCTCATTGCCTTCTTCATCTTTTACCGCAGGGATTTCTTTATCCATAACTATCGGTAAAGAAATATGATCGGAGAATTTTTTAACGATAGAGCGCAAGCGGTAATCATCTAAAAATTCTTTCTCATTTTCTTTTAGATGTAAAACAATGTCAGTACCACGTTCTGCTTTTTCCACTGATTCCAGCGTGTAATCACCTTCGCCCGCTGATTCCCAGGTCACAGCTTCCGTTGAACCTGCTTTACGTGTCGTCAAAGTCACTTTATCAGCAACAATAAAAGCAGAATAAAAACCAACACCGAATTGACCAATTAATTCACTGTCTTTCGCCTGATCACCAGTCAATGAATCAAAGAATTGCTTAGTACCAGATTTAGCGATAGTACCAATATGCTCTTGTACTTCTTCTCGCGTCATACCAATACCGTTATCACTAACGGTGATTGTATTGGCTTCTTTATCAAAAGCTATACGAATTTTTAGCTCGCTATCTCCATTATAAAGTCCATCATTAGATAATGCTTCAAAGCGTAGCTTGTCCGCTGCATCTGAGGCATTGGAAATTAATTCACGTAGAAAAATCTCTTTATTACTATATAAAGAGTGAATCATTAAATGTAATAAATGCTTAACTTCTGTCTGAAACCCTAGCGTTTCTTTTTTTGCTTCAACGGTCATTGTGATAGTTTTCTCCAAAATAAAAATAAATTATCCTTTCGATATAAGGGTAAAGAATATTTTTTCAAGGGCAAAAGAAAATATCCCTAAAGTAAAACGCTCCTGGCTAGGTTATTTTGTTCCTTTTTTCACAAAATCTGCTATGTTTTAATATACACTTAACGACACAACAACATACCCAACAAACCTAGGCAGAGATCACTATCATGAATGTTTTAGCAGAAAGAACGGAGCAATGCCCTTATTGCGGGGAAAGTATAGATTTACTGATTGACCCTTCAGAGATGCAGCAAAATTACATCGAAGACTGTCAGGTTTGTTGCCAGCCGGTCATCATCGATGTAACAGTGACTCACGAGGGCGAAATCTCGCTTTTTCTATTACAGGAAAACGAATAAGTTTACGGAGACATGCAGACAAGGGCCCTCACCTGCAAGAAAAGCTATTGTATCCCGATCGGGGGTTATGTAGCCAATTCGACATCAGACGCTGGTACTGAGCTGCAAGTCAGGCAATAGCCTTCTTCGGGAGTAAAGGAAGGAGCAGTCGGGTAATGCACCTCACCCTTAACCAGCTTTAGGCTACAGGACCCACAATTTCCCATGCGACAACCAAAAGGGAGGGTAATGCCGTTGGCCTCGGCAAATTCCAGAGTAGATTCATGTTCACCCGTCCAGGCCAGCGTCTTCGCAGACTGATCAAATTTCACCTGAAATTGATTCGCGGCTTTGGCGGGCGCTGATTTTCGTTTCACGGTAGACGGCCCAAAAGCCTCAAAATGAATACGCTCATCAGCGACACCCCATGCATCCAGACCTTCTGCTAAATCAGCCATCATTGGGCCAGGGCCACAGAAGTAAAAGTCGAAATCATTACCTGGTAATGTTTTTTTCAATAAATCGAGGGAAACACGCCCCGCTATATGATAATCCTCTCCCAGCGTATCCTGTTCTCCTGGCGCACTGAAGCAGACATGCAAATTAAGGTACTTATTCGCCTCTGCAACTTTTTTCAAGTGCTGTTTCATAATCTGTTCGCTACCGTTTCTGACTCCATAAAAAAACCAGATATCAGAACCGGATTTAATGCCTGTTTTATCCAAGTGATTTAGCATACTAAGTACCGGCGTAATTCCGATACCTGAACCAATCATGACAATTTTATTAAGGTTTCTCCCTTCCGGGAGGCAGAAATTACCGTTGGGTGCCAATACTTTAATCTGGTCTCTTTCTTTAACGTGATCGTGTAAAAAAGAAGAAGAAAGCCCGGGTGGTAATTCAGGTTTTTTTCGTGGTGCGGGGATGCGTTTTACTGAAATCCGGAAATAATCATTACCCGGTGCATCCGATAGGCTATAACAACGCACGACCGATTTTTCCTGTCCAGGTATATCAAAGCGAAAGGTCAGAAACTGTCCAGGTTTATAATTCGGCAGGTTAAATTTTTCAACCGGTTTTAAATAAAATGAATGCACCTGATCGGATTCAATAACAATCTTATCTACATGGAAAAACTTTTCATCATTCCAGACTGGCACCAGGAGTGGTTTTTTAGCCGGCGTTTCTGTAGAAAGGTGTTGAAAAACATTTCTGATTATCCGTATGCCTTCCAGGACAAACAATGGGAAGAACATAAGAATAGTACCAAAAAAATCCTCACGTTCACCAAAAGCTCGATGCATAAACAGGATAAATGCAGCCAGATAAATTATCCGGTGCAGACGTTTCCACCACTTGTATTTGAGGTGTTTTACCGAAAAATTATTGCTGGTAAGAAATAAAGGAATAAGCAGACAAAAACCCGTCAGCCCCAAAAAAAGATAAAACAATCCTGGTTGCTGAAAATCCCGGACGATTTCCGCCGGGCCAGCAGCCTGATTGACATAAAGAAATGCATGAAATGAGGCATACGAAAAGCAACTGATTCCAATCGCCCGTCGATGAGCATTCAAAGCGGATATAACAGACCACTTGGGGAAAAACTGTTTCAACGGCGTCAGACATAAGACAGTGATCAAACAAATAATCGCTGTGTTGCCAAAAAAATACTGTATATCAGAATATTCCCAATTGCCTAAGCTGCCACTCTGAAATTGAATAAGCATATACACTGCAGGCGTTGCCAACAAAGGCCAAGCAAACAGTTTTTTTGAAATGATCGTAGCGATAGACTTCATGATGACAACCTGCTGGATTAAAAATTTACGGTAAAAACCGAACGAACACCATAACCGACACTGCGTATATGATTTTTTTGATAGCTCACGTAAGATCCCAGCGTAAGTAGATAATTACTGCCGAATGCTTGCTCAAACTGGCCGCCAAAAGCGATGGCGCTATCCTTGCTAACTCCACCGAACTCAAGGATAACTCGTCTATGAATCGAGCCCAAATAGCGCTCATACCCAATTGAACCACCAAACATATTTTGTCCATCATTGGGTAATGCCGGACCATAATCACCAAGACCTGTGGCAGAAAATAATATACCGGTTTGCCCCAACGGACCTCCCGCATTAGCATTACGAGCGGCCGAGGTAAAGTTGCCAATTCCCCAGAATACGTTCATATAAGCATTATCAACGGTATATGGCGGTGTTAAATTAAACTGCGAAAGTAGAACTGCGCCTGTTTGTGAACGTGTACCGCCTTGGTTTAATGAAATCGACTGGTTATAGCTAAACGTTGTATTTAGCACGCCCCAGAGTTGCTGATAAGAGGATAAAGCAAAATTCAGACCATTACTGGGATTACTGTCGTCAACATCATAAACCACGACTATATCAGCTTCTATTTGATGCTCTGCGTAATTAAAGGTAGAAAACATCCCTAGCAACTGAGCGTTATCATCGCGCTGATTATCGTTGCCACGATTTATAAAATTCCAGCCAAACAAACCGGTAATTGTGACTTCGGGGCTGCCAAATAAATTCAACGATGTGCGGGTAATACCTATCGAGTCTATGGTATCGTTAATCAATATGCCCGACTGATAACTCACTGGTTGCCGGCCCAGAGCAAAGTCGAAACTGGCCCAGTTTCCGGTAGAACTTTTCAGCCCGGGAAAAAGGCTATCGAAGCGACCTTCAAAAAACAGCACTTGCACATGGCCATTAGTCGCATCAACCCCTTCCCCTTGCGGATACATGTTGTAACCGGAAAAGTGACCGTTATTATCAAAAGGCGTAAACCCAATTAATAGCCGTTCGGTAGGCGTAAGATTTAGATTCCCATAAATATCCAGCGCATTCACCCATTCGCTCACTTGCTGATCGCCATTATCAGAAATCTGTACTGCAGTGCTAAAAGTTCCGAATGGAAAAAACTGAGGCTGCCAGACGGCACCAGTTGGCAGCTTAAATCCTTTACTAATAGGCCCTTCGCCAAAAAATGAATCCCCTAAATGAAACAGCGTATCAGGACGTTCAGGAACATCTTGCAGCGGAATTGCGCGCGAACTCAACTCAGTATTTTCGATACGTTTCGGCAATTGTTTAATATTTGCTAGGTCAGCGTCAGTTTGCTCCTCTGACCCTGCCAAAGAAATTACCTTAGTGTTATAAGCTTTTTTTGCTGGGGCTTTTTTGTCATTAACAAGCGATTTGATTTTAGCTTCATCCTGATCAAACTTTTGCTCGACATCCAGTCTGATAGCATCAACTTTCTCTTTTGCCTTGGCAAGATTACTAGAAAAGCGCTTGTCAGCTTTACTTTTAAGTTTTTCTACTTCGGCTAACTTATTGTTGTAGCGAGTCGTCGCATCGCTTTTGATTTTTATAGCATCAGAGATTGCAGCATCAAAGTCTTCCTGCTTGGCATTTTGAACTCTGTCTTTAGCTCTTTGTATATCTTTATCGAAGTCAGCTTTGGCTTGATTTTTGACCGTTTCAGCATGCGCAAAATTATTTTTAAGTTTTTCTACTTCGGCTAACTTATTGTTGTAGCGAGTCGTCGCATCGTTTTTGATTTTTATGGCATCAGAGATTGCAGCATCAAAGTCTTCCGGCTCGGCATTTTGAACTCTGTCTTTAGCTCTTTGAATATCTTTATCGAAGTCAGCTTTGACTTGATTTTTGACCGTTTCAGCATGCGCTAAATCTTTTTTAAGTATCTGGTGGCCTTGCGCTTTTAACTGGTAGGCATCATTAATACTTTCGTGCCAGACACTTGCAGCCTGATCTTTATTATTTGTTTCCTGAGCATAGCTCTGCATAGGAATACTTATCATTATTGCCGAAAAGACAAGATTGACAGCAAAAGTTCCCAGAATAAATGGGCACTGTCTCTTCATACTGTTTCCTTGTTTCTTAAAGTATACATAGCAAACAACCCTAAAAAATTTGTTCCAGATCCAGTACCCAGGATTCCTTATGCTGTTGCGGCGGAGAATTCATAATCTGATATTCCGTCGGTGTCAAGTCTATAACCCCAGAGGTTTTGTCCAGAACAATATCATGTTCCCACAAGACCATCGCACCCTTTACAATTCGATCTGCAATTTCTTTAGCTGACAGACCGTAGTCAAAACCCACTCCACTAATATCCCAGACTAAATGCGCCGGTACCATTTGCGAGATAAATTTAAGATTAACCGTATACGGTCCCCTACCGGTCAGTGCCTCTGCATCAATCTCATATTCGCCCCAGCGAGTACCATTAGGAGCCAGAGATTTGACCTGTTTCCTGGTTGCTGGCGGTCTTCCTTCAAGCAGTGATGAAGATGTATTTGGGCGAATAAAAGGCAGCGCAGTCTGAGAAAAATTAACGGTCAGAATTTCGGAGCGGTATCCCCCTCGGATCGTCAAACCCAGAAATTCGGATTGCAGGTTAAGCAAAAAAGGATCGGCGGGAACTTCCCAGTTATGAACATAGCGGGATAAAAAGTCCCGGACATCACCGTTTGGGTCCCGATCTCCAGATTGAAACACTACGGCTCCTTCACTATCACTTACAGTCACCTGAACAAAAATAAGCCTTTCTGCATCAAAACCAGTAGGTACATTATGACCATCAGTTCCGTTTCTGACTTCTAACTTAAAAGCGATTCCTGCTTCACTGTTTTCTTCGACCTTGAATTTGCCAAACTGATATCCTCGTCTAAGCAGTTGATAACGTGGCACATCAATATCAGCAAGGCGTTCGATCTGAAGCTTGGTAAAGTCATGGGCCCGGCGCCTTTTTTCATGACTTTGCCAGGCTGCAGGGAAAGAATGCCCATCATTGTTGACACTCTCAAATTCATCAGAACCCCAGCCAGCTATATAGTCAAAGCTTGTCCAGTCTGCAAATGTAGCGATCATCGGCCCTTCTGTTGAATGTGGAAAAATTCCGGGATGAATAATAGAGTAATCAGGCCCAGGAAATTGATGATTAGTAATTTTTTTGGTGGGTGTTGGAGTACCCCCAACATGCGCAACAGGGCCCTTATCGTAACCGGATTTTATTCCCTGTTTTATGCCCATATGACAATCCTGACAGGTTTCTCCCCGTGCCTTGGCTGGGGAGTTAAGAAACTGAGTATAAGCCGCTTCCAGCCGAAACCCATTTTGTGAATTCACGTCATGGCACATGGAGCAAATCTGCTCTGTGGAAAAATATAATCTTTTTTCAGCTTCCGAGTGAATAAGCTCACTGCCATCTTTTATACCCTCTTCAGGGGAGACACTATCCCTTTCGATAACCTCTTTTAAAGTTTTGTTAGAGAGAGGGCCATACATAGGTTTGTGTATTGAACCTTGCTCCAGCCCAAATCGCCCACTCACCCGCCCATAAGGTTTTTCAATACGATGGCATACCACACATGTAATTCCTTGCCTGGATACGGCACTACGATTTGCATTTGCAGTAAATAACGGTTCCTTAAGCGTCATGCCCACTTCTGAATGACAACGAATACAAAAATCGCCGTTAGTCCCCAGGCTGCGCTCAATAAAGGTGGCTTGCATAGAGTTAAAAACCGGACTGAGTTGCGCGTAAGCATGAGGTGATGCTGCCCACTCTTTATAATGTCTCGGATGGCAATCCGCGCATTGGGATGCCGAGGGGAAGCGGCTAATGACTGCCAGATCGTAATGCGCTCTAGCACCAAGATCTTTTAGTGCATCGGCGCTTAAATCAGTCAATTTTACATTCTGCTTTTGACCATAGCTATCTACCTCGACCTGTACTTTTGTAGTATCCTCTTTGGCGTTCTGATATAGTGAGCCAATATAAGTTTCAATACTGCTAGCTTCGGGTTCAGCTGATGAGGTTTTCTCCGAACCCTGATTTTCAGATCCAAAGGCGACTGCATTTGACATGATCAGCAGCATTAGGACCGCCGAGCTTTTTACACACAAAAAACCAAACACAATATATCCACCAAATGATTATGAACGACTAAAAAATTACCACACAACTTTTTTAACTTAAGTGTATGATTGTAGTTGACTTAGCAAAGTAATTCCACTTGTTTTCAAGTAGTAAAAACAAACTTTCTACCAATACCAAGTTATTTAGGCAGCAATAACCTGGCATTTTAGCCATTTTTGGGTCATGTGTTTAATTATCTAATCGTGTAGCCTACACAAATAGCTTACGTTTTTTGGATTTAATAATGGAACATTTCTTGTATGTAATAAAATACTCCGCATGCTACTGTCTTGTATTTGCATCCTCTTTACCTTAAATAGCCGCACTAAATAAGGCAGTCCATCACCAGCCTTTTAAATAGATCAGAAAAAGAGCCGCAAAGTAGGCAGAATTAAAGTAGCAGAAACACTACAAATAACGAAAAAAATAAACAGATATGTGAAGTCTAGTCGAGACAAATATTTGCAAAATCAGACGCTAATGCAAAATCGACTCCAGCGAATAGCCATCAACCTCAATAATCTCTTTAAGCTTTATTAGACCATCCATTTGTATTTGTCGAACTCGTTCGCGCGTCACCCCTAATTCACAGGCAACAATCTCAAGAGTGGCACTTTCATAGCCGCATAGACCATAACGACGACAAATGACTTCTTCCTGTTTTTTGGATAACTTTGCCAGCCAGGAATTAACATTTTCCTTAATTCCCTCATCATGAACCTGATCCACTAAATTAACAGCCTCATCATCTGCAATAGAATCAATCAGAGTCCTTTCTGAATCAAAAGGACTAGGCGCATCCATTGAAGTGACACGTTCATTTAGCTTAAGCATTTTCTCTACTAGCTTGACTGGCTTATCTAGATATTTTGCAATATCTTCTGTACTGGGTTCGGTTTCCAGGGTCTGCAATAAATGACGCTGTGCCTTTAAAAACACACTCATTTCCTTGAGTATATGAATAGGTAGCCTGATAGTGCGTGTTTGATTCATCATAGCGCGTTCAATAGTTTGGCGTATCCACCAGGTAGCATAGGTAGAAAAACGGAACCCCAGTTTAGGATCAAATTTTTCTACTGCGCGAATTAAACCTAGATTCCCTTCTTCTATCAAATCCAGCAACGGCAATCCCCGGTTTAAATACCGACGGGCAATCTTGACCACCAGGCGCAAATTGCTTTCAATCATGATCTGACGGGCTTTTTGATCCCCCTGTCCGACTAGCGTCCCGTATAATTTCTCTTGTTCTGCTGTTAATAAAGTCGACTGGCTTAATTGATTAAGATAGAACTTAGTTGCATCAAAGTTATGGTCTTTCTTCTCTGCAATTTCAGGTATAGGATCAACAAATGTGTCATCACCCGCGACATCATGGGCAACACCGTTAATAGCAGTAGTAACACTCAGATCCACGTTTTCAGACATTTTACCGTCTGTAGTACTCATTAATTCTTCGGTCATTATTAACTCCTACTTTCTTATTATTTGGTCTCAATGCCCATACTTATTTGGGTAAATAATTGATGGGATTAACAGATTTACCATTCCTTCTAATCTCAAAATGTAAAGCAGGCTTTGCATCAGCACCTACTCCCATTTCGGCAAGCACCTGTCCTTTTTTAACCTTTTGCCCTTCTTTAACCAGTAAGCGTCGGTTATGCGCATAGGCACTTAAATACAAATAATTATGTTTAACGATTAATAAGTTACCATAGCCAACCAAGCCACTACCGCTATACACCACAATACCCGATTCCGCCGCTCTGATTTTTTTTCCTACATAGCCGGCAATATCAATTCCTTTATTACCTGTCCGATAAAAACTCTTTACTAATTTCCCTTGTACCGGCCACTGCCAGTACAACTTTAACACCTTTTTGTTATTAATTGAAATACTTGATATTTTTTTATTTATTTTTTTCTTATTGGGTGTTTTTTTAGACCGCACCCCAGGAAATAATTTTATTTTTTGTCTCTGATAAACTTTATAGGGGGGGGGGATTTTATTCCATGCCGCCAGACGCTTATAACCATGTCCAGACCTAAACCCAATCGCGTATAAGGTATCGCCTTTT
>Ga0233442_1001050_pt1 | contig 22753 bp, 28 predicted proteins | sample SI_123_September_3_FD_182789 | JGI IMG/M metagenome (GOLD analysis project Ga0233442, IMG submission 182789) | Seawater microbial communities from Saanich Inlet, British Columbia, Canada - SI_123_September2016_150_MG | ecosystem: Environmental > Aquatic > Marine > Inlet | place: Canada: British... | reverse complement strand
TAATTTACAGAAATCATTTGAATAGTAATAATATGATTGTCCGGGTTCGCATCCACTTGGATCAAAATCACATTCACACGACAAACTCATTATACCCTCCTTTGTTTTCTGTTCCTAATAATGCAAAGATAAGTAGTGAGCGAAGCGATACCTATCTTCATCTTTTTATTGGCGGGCGTTATGCCGCTTTTAGCCCCATTGTTCGGCGAAGGCATTCGCTACCCCGTCAAAGGTTGTTGATCTTATCTTCCACCTATCCTTCGATGGTGGCAAATAGTGCAATCGTTGTTGCTTGTTTTTAGGTAATAATTCAATTTCACTTTTTACATTGTCCGTAGGTTCTAAAAGAGTTAAATTTTCCAGCCATAAACAAGTTGCTTTTTTTTCTGGATGCCCAAACATCCAAGGTTGTATTATCTGGCTTTGCCCCATCCCGATTAATTGCTTGGCGTATTTGTGCTGGATAGGGTTCTCAATACATTTCTTAGGAATATTGCAATTTAACAATCTCTTAAAAAATGCAGCGGCTTTAAATAATTTTATCCACCTTTGAGGATCACGATGCAGCCAGCAAACACCGCTATTTGTAAGATATGTGCATTCTGGATGAGCAATCAACATGTCCCAGCCATCATCCAAGATATCCAAAACATCACCTTGATAATGGGGGCCTGGTTGATCTGTGGGTAATAAGTCACAACTTATTGCATCATGCCCCTTTTTTATAAAAGCATCCCTCACTTTGCCTGAATATTCACATGCTATAAGAACTTTCATACTTATCTCCATTCAAGCTTTATACAGCCTGCACCATTTCTTTTTAATTTCCACATAATCCAAAGGGCTTTTAAAAAAGATTCTCCTTGCCATTCAAGGTGATACTTATAATCTTGACCTTTTGTTTCATCTCTCCAATATTCATGTACTTCAAACTTAAATCCCATTTATTATTCTCCTTCACTTAAATCATAATCAGGTTTCAAACCTTCAACCTCTTTCGATAAAACTGAACCTTCAAACATTGGTCCCCCATATTCATCTGCTGCAAATAAATTTTTGTTCCTTTCATATAAAACTGAAGCATAAGTATAGTCAGCAGGAAAGATTGGAGCATTAAGCATTGTTTCATCCCCACTTGCCTTGTGCCATGTTGACAACTTCATTAGAGCCAGGTTATGTTTTGGGGCATCAGTCAAAAGGCTTATTTTCACAACTCCCCCTTCTTAAATCCATAATGTTCCAGACCTTGCAAAGAAGGATCAGTCAACCACGCCCCTTGCCCTGTCCAAAACAGTTGTAATTCTCTCAAGCTCTCTGCCTTTTGTAGCCGGTTTAGTTTCTTGGTGCTGATCCAATCCCGGGCAAACTCCTGACATTTTTCTGCCCTGTCAGGTAAATGCTTTACAGTATCCATAAAGCCGTCATATATCTGCCTGAACATATCACTATCCCGTCTTAATATAGGCATCACAAACTGCCATTTAGCCCTTATATGTACCGAGTTCTTATCATCATCCTGACCCAAGCCTGATACAGCTATTTCACTGCACCACAAGAACCATAGTCTTTGCTGTCTGACCGTAGGGCTTTTGTCGGTATTCTTCAGAACAAGAGTCTTTGACCCGTCAATCTTAGTCTGGTTTATAAGCGTTAAGCAGTATGTTTGCCTTTGCTTTGAATCTAATATTATTTCAACTGCCATTATTATGCCTTTAAATTATATATATTAGTTAGTTGAATCTATATATATTTCTTCAACGGATTTTCCACATATCTTACAAACTACATATTCATCATCTGCAAGATGTGATTTTATATGCTCAACAAACTTTTCAGCAGAATTTATTTTTATTTTAATCTGACTTGACTTCATGATCTCGGTACATGTTGCAAAACAAATAGGATACAACAACCGTTGGAACCAATTTCTTTCAACAATCACACGATCAGCAGTATCATTGTGCCAAACTATGAAGCGTTCTTTTTTTAAAGGATTAAGCATTTTTATTTTCCTTTTCCTTAAAGTTCAATTACTCCGGATCTTCCATACATCCTCACAAGATCAGCGATAATCTTACCCGCTGCAATCTCAATCTTAATAGCGGGGTGTGCGATTACAGATCCCTTCATGTCCCGGACAACAATCCCCTCTTCTTCAATTCTCCTTGAGGCTTCATCACACCTTGCGATCTGTTTCGATAATTGCTCTATAATTCCCCTTGGAGTTTTACCATCGACCATCTTACCGGCTTTCAATAAGCTACTTTTCTTTAATTTCGTGGCTAAATCTTGGCTCATTTAAACTACTCCTCTTGATGAAATTTGCTGAAACTTCTTTAAATAAACTTTGTTCTTCTGTATTTTTAAGATCAAGAATACTTTTTTTTACCTCATTTGGTTTTATTTCATTAAAAATTTCGTCCACAATTTTATTAAAAAAATCCGTAAAATCTTTATTCTCAGATATTTCTATATTTTCGAGGCGTGGATTTTTATTTAAATTCATGGATGTTCGAACAACAATATTCCATTGATCATTTTGGACAATAATAAATTTTGCATGTGTTTTCATCTGCCTGATACTATTTGACCCAAATAAATTTATCATGTGATAAAAATACTTGGGCTGGCGTGTTTTAAAAAAATTATCAACTATCATTCGTAACGACAGAATTTCAGATGAGGCCATGAGGCTGGCCGATCTCTCAAGATCGGCATTGGCAGCCGTCCATGTGCTTATTGTTACATGGGCCGGTCCGGTTTGATCTAAAATAGATGTGAGTGTATCAATCAAAGAAAATTGACCGAATGTCAAAATAAATGTATCGGTATTTTTTTGAAGTTTCCCAATAGCTTCCGATGCTATTGATTTTTTACAAACCCTTATTATTCTACCTCTTTTGTTAGATTTTTTAAAGCTTTTTGGTGTTGTCATTTTCAATCCTTTTTAAGCATTTCTCAAGTATCCCCATTTTAGCCAAAACCAATATTAGTCTCAAAAACATTGCGGGTGCTGCTGATATACCTTGACTTCCCTGTTCCCATTTTTGCCAGAGTTTGATATGAATTCCCATGATACCTGATATTTTCTGTTGGGTGAAGCCCAGGGTTAGCCGGGCTTGTTTGATTTTTGATGGTTTCATTTTAATAGCCTATACAAACAAGTTGATTCAAAGGTTTTCCGGTGTTAGAATTATACGCAAGCATCCATTCGTCTCTGTTTCCAAAAATATCATCCAAAGGCCTGATTTTTAACTCCAATTGACGAATTCCATAATGTTTCCATAAATTTGCGATTTCTCCCTCTGTCCCTGTTTCGATCGGGGTGGTTGAGAATGAATCGTCTTTGTAAAAAATTCCGAATTGTCTTTTTTTCATAGCGTCTCTCCTTAGATGGCAGTTTTAATATTTTCAATTGCTCTCAATGCATCGTCCTCAACACCATCAGCTCTAAATTCAAATCTCTCAGAATTACAATCATACCAAACAGCAAAGTTCTTATTATTGTAATAATTTGCATTGTAGCGATTGATTTCAACTCCAGCAAATTTCACAGCATTGAAATATATTCTATGATGTCCATTTGCTTCCCATTCTTTCCCTATTCTTTTAAGTGCTTTTTCCATGCTGTTGTCTCCTTTTTTTATGTTTTTTCTCTCACTCATGGTTATTACATTACACCTATCAGGAGACTATGTCAAGTCTTTTCTTTAAAAAAGTTAAAAAAGATATCTAATAAAATCAATATGTTAGAAAATAGTTTAAAAAAAGTTTAATTTTTGATGAATTTAGTTTTTATTTATAAGCCTGAAAACCTTGCCAGCCAGCTTTTTGTCATCCTCATCCAAGCCTTCCCCTTTAGATTTTTGGATTTTCGGTCATCTCAAATTCAACCACCCAGACCCAAGGATTTCCAGCAAATGAAATATCAACTCCATCTTTTCCCTATATATAGCTACATATAGATCAATATCGTTGAATCATTCCATATCCTGTGCCTTTATAATATCTAATGAAGGCTTTCTTTAAAAATATTGATTTTGGTGATTGTTTAATAATTTTAGGTCTTATCCTGATTGGATACGGCCTTTTTTTATTGAAAAATCCAGGTATTTTAGCTGTGACAATCGGCGTTATCGCCTTTAATTTTGGTATTTTGCGGTCAATCCTGGGGAAAAAACCAATGAAGAGATAATAAATGGGAATTTTCAGTAAAATCTTAAGGAGCGGCGTTGTCGGCACTGGTTCTCTGCCTGTGTATGATGATTTCTGGTATGGTGTGGCCGGGAAACCCTCAATAGCCGGGGTCCAGGTCAATGAAGAATCAGCCCTTAAATATCTGACTGTTTTCGCATGTGTCTCTCTTATTTCCGGTGATATTGCCCGGTTGCCGCTTATCCTTTACAAACGAGCGAAAGACGGAAGCAAACAACGGGTTTTAAATCATCCCTTATATGACATCCTCCATAATGCACCAAATCCAAGTACAACATCTTTCAATTTTCGGGAAGCTGCTCAAAATCATTTGCTTTTATGGGGCAACACTTATGCCAGGATTAAAAAAACAGGTATTGGTGGTGCGATTAAATCACTTGAGCAAATTCCGGTACCTGGAAGGGTGCAAATAAAAACAGATCGGCGCGGGATCTATTACGAATGGTCAGACGGGAAAGGTAAACACCGGGCAGCAAAAAAAGACGTTCTCCATATTCCCGGTTTTGGTTTCAACGGCCTGACGGGTATGTCATTGATCGGTCTTGCACGTGAAGCCATTGGCCTTGGTATGGCCACGGAGCAATTTGGGTCAATGTATTTCGGAAAAGGCACTCACCCTGCCGGCATCTATGAAATGGATGGATATCTTGGGGACAATAAAACAGAATTTTTAAAAACGCTGAAAACCGGTATTGCAGGTCTTGGGAATTCTCACCAGATTATGGTTGCGGAAGGCGGGGCAAAATATAAACCGCTCACAATCCCTTTAAACGATGCTCAATTCCTGGAAACCAGAAAATTTCAGAAACTGGAACTATGCGGAATGTTCCATGTGCCGCCGCATAAAATTGCCATCCATGATCAAAATTCAAATCATAATAATCTTGAACAGGAAAACAGCGGGTATGTTGATTCATGCCTCATGCACTGGATTGTAAGATGGGAGCAAAATATTTCCCTCCAATTATTGACCCGGGAAGAACGGATGCAAGGTTATTTTGCCGAATTTCTTGTTGACGGTCTTTTGAGGGGTGATTCTCAGGCCCGGGGGGAATTTTATAATAAAATGTTTCAGGTTGGGGCGCTTAGTCCTAATAAGATTCTTGCCAAAGAAAATATGAACCCGATTGATGGCGGTGATCAGCATTTTGTTCAATTAAATATGGTCCCTCTAAACATGGCCGGGGAAATTGTCAAAGATAACAACCAGCCGAAAAAAGAGGATAAGGCTTCCAGGGAATATCGATCGAAAAATTCAATCATTACCCGGGACCGGATATCAAAACAATATTATCCCCTCTTCCACAGAGCAGCACAAGACATCGTAAATAAAGAAGGGCTTGCGGTCAAAGGCCAGATCAATAAACAGCGAAAACTCAGAACCGATGGGAATATGCAGAAATGGCTTGATGATTTTTACCGGAAAATGCCCAAAGAGATTAAATCAAAAATCGGGCCGGTGATCCGGAGTTTTTCAGAAGCGATTCAAGCAGCTGCAGCAGATGAAATGGGAACGGATGTTGAAATTTCCAAAGACCTTGAACGGTTTATTGATGATTACACGACCAGATACGCAGAAAGACACACTGAAAGCTCATTGGGTCAATTAACGGCCTTACTCGAACAGGATTTAACCGCCCTGGAAGAAAGGGTGGACGAATGGGCGAAAACCAGAGCGGATAAAATTGCAGTAAATGAAACGGTCAGGGCATCAAGTGCAATTTATCAAGCCGTTGCATTCAGTGTTGGCTTTTCAACAGTTCTTAGAAACCGGGGGCCTAAAACTTGCCCATATTGCCGATCATTAGCAGGGAAAAAAGTTCGTGCCGGCGGTGGTCCTCTTGTGAGTGATGGGGAAGAATTACCAGGGAAAAATTCAACTGATCCACCGATGAAAATACGAGGTGACAAATTTCACACACCCATCCATCAAGGGTGCGATTGTTATATGTCGATAGGATGAAAATGATTTTAGAACAAAAAAGAAAATGTAAAAAATGCGGAGAGATAAAAAGCCTATCCTTATTTGTCAATGCCAGGATGTGCAAGTTCGGCCCTTATGGGCTTTGGACAATATTTCAAAGGGCGCAAGAATAAACAAACCCTTTCAATCATCTTTATTAATGTGAGGTAAAAATGTCAAAAAAATCAGACATAGAAAGAAGGGTTTTTAAAATCGAAGTAAGAGACACGGAGGATGGTAAAAGGGTCCTTGCTGGTACTCCAATTGTTTACAATAAAAGATCCGAGGATATGGGTTTTTTTGAATACATCGCAAAGGGTGCGGCCAAAGATGCAATAAAAAGGTCAGATCCAAGACTCTTGTATGGCCATAACAGTGATGTTTTATTGCCAATAGCCAGGAAAAAATCAGGAACATTAAGAGAAATCGAAGATAAAAACGGTGTTCACATCGAGGCGGATCCGCCAAAGCAAAATCAATTTGTAACAGCCCTTATGGAATCAATAGAACGTGGCGATGTTGGTGAAATGTCATTTGGCTTTACTGTGCTTGATGATGAATGGGAGGGGCTTGATACTGATACGCCGAAAAGAACCATAACCAAAATCGGTGAAATATTCGATTATTCATATGTTGCTTTCGCTGCATACAATGATACCACAGTGGCCCTTCGGTCACTTGACGGTATAAAAAAAGACGGCGCAACCGCCGCAGAAGCCGCCGCAACCGGCGCAATGGATGAAAAAAAGAATTTGGAAATTGACATTCTAATCGCAGAACGAACCCAGGGAGGGTTAAAAAGATGAATGAACTTGAAAGACTTCAAAAATTGTTCCGGGAAGCTCTGGCAAAGCTGAAAATTATCAGAGCATTAAAGCCGGAAGATTTGACAGATGAAAAAAGAACCGAAAGAGAATCCCTTTTGGCTGAAATCGACACTCTTACCACTGATATCGATGCCGAAAAAAGAGCCATGGAAATCGATGCGCTGGACAACCCGAACAATGACCTTGATTTTGGTACAATCATCGTTGATGACCAGCCGGTATACAGAGGCACTCAGGCCGCAGCCTTTGGTCAACAGATGGTTGATGTTGCCATGGTGACAGATCCAAACCTGAGAAATTCAGCAAATTCAAAAGATTCATTGTCCAGGCTTGAAAAAAATACAAAAAGAGCTTTGACTATGATCGAAAAAAGCCAGGGACAGCCGGTTAGTCAGGATTTCATTGACAGGTCCATGAAACCGATCTTTTCTCCTGAGTCAAGAGCAGCCGGAACAGGTCAGATCCAGGGAATAGGATCAGAAGGTGGTTTTTTGCTTCAATCTGAATCATCCATTGACCTTATGACAAATGGGTTTAATAATTCAGAGGTTTTGAAAAGATGTCAGAAAAGAACAATTACCGGATCTGAAAGCCTTGAAATAGTTGGCCTTGACGAAACAAACCGGGCAGATGGATCAAGAGGCGGCGGCGTTCGTGTCTACACTGATTCTGAACTCGGACAAATCACTTCCAGCTCAACAAAATTCAACAAAATCAAACTTGCTCCTGAAAAATTGACCGGGATGTATTACGCATCAAATAAAATTTTGATGAATGCTACTTTCTTGGGCCAGGAAATGAATCAGCTTTTTACTGAAGAATTTGCTTTCAAAACTCAGGATCTGGTAATGGAAGGGACCGGCGCAGGCCAGGCACTTGGTATAAAAAATTGTGATGCTAAAATAAGTGTTGCAAAAGAAAGCGGACAGGCAGCCGAAACAATCCTTTCTGAAAATATCCTCAATATGGTAATGAGGTTTTATCAAAGAGGCGGTTCTGGCAGTGTTGTTTGGCTTGGAAACCGGAATATTTACAAAACATTGCGTGAAATGACATACGCAATAGGAACAGCCGGCGAACTTGCAAGAATGTTTCTACCTCCTGGTGTTGGCGGGACAAATGGATCAATGGAAGGCATCCCGGTTGTATTCATTGAACAGGCCGAATCCCTTGGAACCGCTGGCGATTTATGGCTATGTGATTTTTCACAATATCTTTGTGTTGATTACGGAAATATAAACGAAGCATCTTCAATTCATTTTAAATTTGATTATGACCAGACTACTTATCGCTTTGTTTATTCCTTTGACGGACAACCACGATTGACAGCGCCTATCACTCCATTTAAGGGAACGTCAAGCACTGTCAGTCCATTTGTAAATATTGCAGTAAGAGCATAATTTTTTAAAGTAAGGAGAATATAAAAATGAGTAACTTAACTTTACCCGAAGCCTTTAAGATCATCCAGGGCCATGAACCAGCAGTCGGGAGTGCCTTGCTGAATACGTCCGATATTATTTCATGCAAGAATTTTAAAAAGGTGTGGGCTGTTCTTAGCATGACTTATGTTGACGATGTTGATTTGGTTGTAACATGGAACGAAAGCACGGACGTAGCCGGGACCGGAACCACTGCAATAGCTGAAACCTGCCCGATTTGGTATAATATCGACACAGCCACTGCTGACCTGCTTACCAGGGCCACTGATGCTGTTACCTTCACGATTGACACAGGTGCGACTAAAAACCAGTTATGGATTATGGAATGGGACCCTGCAAAATTCAGTGCAGGATTCGATTGTTTCCAAATCAGAATGTCAGGTGCGGGCGCAAGCATTGTTGATGTTTTGTACCTCGGTGAACCACGATATCAATCTGATGTGAATGTGGCAGCTATCACAGATTAATCTTTAATTGGGCAGCTTAAAAACCTGCCCTAAAGGATTTTATTATGCAAGTACGATTAACAAAAGAGGGTCAAAAAGTTTTAGGCTTTTCCCCTGATCGTATTATTGCAAATGTATCTGATGATAGAGCGTTTGCATTGATGCAAGGAGGCTATGCCGCCCCAGACAAAGGATTTATGGCGCTTTTTGATGGGCCATTGCCAGAAAAGAAACCTGAAATGAAGCCGAAACCAAAACCGAAAAAAGAAACTGCCACATCAAAATCTGCCAAGAAAAGAGAGAAGGCAGTAAAAAAATAATACTTAAAATAGGAGGGCCTGACAAATGGGCACAAGACATTACGCACCATCTACAATGGGACGAATAGCAGATCTGATCATAGGTATGCACGTTAAAACAACAGATGCCGTTCTGGTAGCTGCAAACTTCACAGACACGGCTCAGACCGAAATTTTTAATGTTGTTGGAAGGGTGGGTATAACTCAACTTTTCATTGAACTGACAGCCGCTGCCGATGCAAATGCAACTCAGGTTGTCCTAAATGCAACATTTACCACGCCTGTAATAGCAGTCAATGCCTTATGTGTAAAATGTACCAGCATTGCAAGTTTAAAGGCGCATCAACGTATTACAGTAATCGGTGCCGTAGGATCAGCAGCATCATTGACAGATGGCCAGGCAGTGACAGACGTTAATATGTCCGGTCTTGCCGGTAATATGATTATTCTTGGTGGTGAAACCGCAGCCGGGGCCAATACAGTTGGAACCATTGGTATGTTGGGCGATGACGCAACTCAGGCCGCAACTATTTCAGCCACAGGCCATGTTTATTATTATCCAATGTCTCCGGGTGCTTATATATCAGCGGCAGTATAAGGGGGTATTATGACTGTTAAGCTTGAAACCAATATACAAAGATTTAATGGGGTGTCTTCTGATGCAAAACCAGACAGTCCGCCGGAAGGTTCAACTTTCCACAATATCGATACCGGAGAAAAGTTTATTTATCATGATGGAACGTGGGAAGATGATCTGAGCCTAATTTATGCATTTAACGCTTGATTGGTATGAACACCGGTATAAAGGGTAAAGCATGAAAACCGAACTCGTAACAGCACCGGCACAATATCCAATCACATTGGATGAAGCCAAAAAACAATGTGAAATCGGATCTGAAACCACGCATGATGTTTTTATCCGGTCATTAATCCGTGCCGCAACCGGAAAAGCTGAACAGTTTTTGCATAGGCGCTTAGTTTCTCAAACATGGAAATTATACCTTGACGGATGGCCTGCCGGAGATTCTTTTGAATTGCCCTTTGGTCGGCTTCAATCTGTTACAAGTATAAAATATACTGATTCTGATGGGGATGAATCAACTTTTTCCAGTGACGATTATATTGTTGACACACAGAGCGAACCTGGGGCCGTTAAACTCGGATATCAAGAGTCTTGGCCCACTGCTACTCTTTACCCGAATAACCCCATTAAAATCGAGTTTGTGTGCGGGTTTTTTCTCGGAGACACATGGGTTTTAGAAAATGCATATTCTGAGGATGATCTTGTCATGCCGACCATTGAAAATGGTTTGGTTTATAAATGTACCACTGAATTAACATCGAGCGCCACAGCTCCAACATGGCCCTTGACTATTGCGGGAACAGTTGCGGACGGCGCAGGGGCAACCGAAGGAGTTTGGACTTGTGCAGGCCAGGCAGTTCCCGAAGCGATCAGACACGCCATTAAATTAACCATTTCGGATATGTTTGAGTATCGGGAAACTGAATATTTTGGAATGGGCGGGCGCACTTTGAAAACTTGGGAGGCTTTGCTTTTTCCTTATAAATTATGGGGTGGTGTATTTTGAGAGCGGGAAACCTCAGACATAGAATAGCAATACAAACCGAAACTTCTGTTTCTGATGGTATGGGGGGTTTTACGCTTTCCTGGGCCAATGTGGAAAACATGGGCTCAGTTCCCGCCGCAATCTGGCCATTAAGTGCAAAAGAAAATTTGGATGCCATGAAACTTGAACAGCAAATAACCCATAAAATAAGAATTCGGTATCAATCCGGTATCACTTCAAAAAATCGAATTGTTTTCGGGTCCAGGACTTTTAATATTATTTCAATTCTCAATTATGAAGAGCGGAACCGGTCTTTTGACCTGCTTTGTTTGGAGGATATCTGATGACTTTTGAAATAGAATGGAACGGCGATCAGATTCTAAAAGATACCAGAGTGCTTGTGGATAATGTCAGTAAAGAAATTGCTGAAAATATCGAGGCTGATGCCAAAAAGATTTTAAAGCGTAAAGCAAAAACCACGACTGAAAAGGGGCTGTTAGATCAATTTTACGTTGATAAAAGTAAGTTTAAAAATGGCGGTTATCTGGTCTGGTGCCAGGGGCCTAAGAATTGGCACGAACCTTATCATGCCTCTTTTTTTGAAATGGGAACATATAAGGATGAAGCAAAACCATTTATGAGGCCAGCAGCAAAAAAGAACAAGGCAAAAGCTAAAAAGATGTATCAGGACGGATTGAATAAATTATGAATTCACTTTTCGAAGCCATATATAACCATTTTTCCGATACAACAGGCAGCGGCTTTTATAACGATGTCTCAGGCCGGTTCTATCACAACGTCGCGCCACAGGGAGCCACGTTTCCATATTGCGTTTATTTTTCAGTTGCGGACGTTGACGAACTTGATTTCACAGACGAGCGAGAAGATTTTACCCTTCAATTTGATATCTTCTCTCAGAATAATTCAGCACTTGAAGCCGGCAACCTTCTTGAATCGCTTAAAACGATGTTTGATAATTGCAGCTTGACTGTCACAGGTTGGCGGCATTTACAGTTTAAGAGGGATATGGTCAACCCGAACAACGATTTTTCACAGGTGCCGCCGATACAGGGTTACTCTGTTGATTATGATGTATTGCTTGAGAGACAAAGGGGCTAATTTGAAAATCCTTCTTACAAATTATTCTTTAAAAGATCGTGGTGGGTCCGAAACATGGACAATGACCATGTACGATCACCTGAAAAAAAATCATGACGTTGATGTGTACGTTTCCAGGTCAGGAGTGAATAGATTAATTTTTGCAACCGCTGATAAAAATAAACATTATGACCTTGCACTAATTAATCACAACACTTGTTTAAAAGAATTATTGGACTGGAATATTTCAAAAAGAATTTTTACAAGTCATGGAGTTATACCTGAACTTGAAAAAATGAAACCCGGCGCTGATTATTATGTTGCAGTTTCAGAAGAAGTACAAAAAAAGTTTCAAGAATTTAATCCGGAAGTGATCAGAAATCCAATTGACACAGATTATTTTTTACCGACAAAAATAAATAAAAGTTTAAAAAATATTTTGTACTTGAACAATCACGCAAAAATAAATCCCTGGACACCAAAAATTATAAAAGTTTGCAGGCATTTTAATTTTAGAATTTTAGCAGACCACCAACCGACAACGATAAAAAATATTGAATGGGCTGATTTAGTTTTGTCGGTCGGTCGTGGTTGCTATGAATCTTTATCATGTGGAAAAAATGTTCTGGTTATAAATAAAACTTTTGACGGCATGGTGACACATGAAAATATCTTTGAACTCAGAAAAAATAATTGTTCAGGGCGGCGCTTTAATCTTGAGTGGGATTCAGAAACTTTAAAAGCAGAATTAAAAAAATATAATCCGGATAGAAATATGCGGGATTACATTTTGAAAAATAATAATATTAAAATTATTGCAAAGGAATATTTAAAAAAGGAGCAAGGAGCATGAGAAACGTATCAATAATAATACCAGTGATCAGGCCAGAGAGCGCCGAAAAGTGCAAAGAGGCAATCATAAAAAATGCCGGGGTGCCATCATATGAATATGAGATTATAGCCAAAAAAGACACTAACAGCATAGGTTGCCCGGCCATGGTCGAAGCCCTCACCAAAATTGCAGAGCATGATTTAGTAATGTTCCTGGGTGATGATACCTTGCCGGAAAAAGATTTTCTGAAAAATGCCCTGGAAGAAATGGAAAAGTTGCCGGACGGGTGGGGTGTGGTCGGATTAAACACTCAAGATGTCAGAGTGCCGGACAATCAAGGCAATCCGATTGCCCACTGGTTGGCCGATAAAAAAATGCTTGATCATATTCCAGGGGGTGCCTTTTTCTCCACTGATTATCATCATTGCTGGTGTGACAATGAATTAAAAGACATTGCCGAAGAATTAGGCCGGTGGACCTGGGCCGAAAAATCAAGGATAAAGCATAATCATCCAGTCAATAAAACAGCCAGCTATGACGAAGGATACCAAAAAGCGTATGACGGTGATAAAGAGAAAAAAGATTTTAAAGTTTATTGTCAGCGCAAACGAGCCAGGATGCAGGAAAAATATGGAATCAAACTTGCCATTGCGGTGCCTTTGACTGATCAATGGGTTTATACGCAATTTTTCTTCTCTTTTATCAAAGTTGTCACTGAATATATGTCAAGCCTCATTCAAAATGGTAAACCTATTTCCTTTGATGTTTTAATGCCTGATTTCCCTTGCCAGATCGATGCGGCAAGAAACAATTTGGTTCAACAGGCTTTGCTCCTGGGATGCACCCATATTTTAATGATGGATACCGACCAGATATATAATGCTGATTCAATGATTGATAAATTGCTGGCTCATGAAAAGCCGGTTGTCGGGGTCAGGGTCCACAGGCGGTATCCTCCCTTTGATCCTCTTCTCCTCCGGGGAAAGCCAGGAAAATTGTATCAGGTAAAAGATGAAGATATAAAAAATGAGGATGGAACTTTTAAAAATGATGTATCAGTCACATACACCGGCACCGGGTGCATTATGTATGACATGCAAATTTTCAATGACATGATCCCTCTAAAATGGTTTCGGTTCGCCGTTGGTGATAATGGTCAGGCCATCGGTGAGGATATCAACTTTTGTGATGAACTGAAAAAAAGGGATATTCCGATCATTGTTGATTGCAGTATTGATATAAAACACTTGACCCTCATGGCCGCAGATTGGGGAACATACAAGCTGTTCCAAAAAATAATGCGATGACAAAAACCGAAAAACAAATAATCACAGCACTGATTCGGGCGTTTAGGTCGCTCGTTTTTTTGCTGGAAAAAATAAAAAAGGGTGAGGATATCGAATAGATAATCACCATATAAAAAACAACTCTATACCACCTTAATTGCCCGTATAGAGTTAGGCCGGACACGCATTAAGCCCCTTCGGATGAATCAAAAAAGATTCATTTAAAGGGGCTTTTTTAATTTTAACGAGAGGTGAGAAAAATGGCACTTGAAAGTAAACCAGGACATGAGGTGAAAGTGACAATCGGGTCAAATGAAATTGTCGGTTTAGGCAGTTGGGGTTTTTCCGGGGGAAGTTATGTCGAACATGATGATACTGACTTCGGGGATGATGACAATAGAATCCTCCGAGGTATCAGGACTGGCGGAACAGTCTCCTTTTCAGGGTCTTACAAAAAAGACGATACAACCGGACAGGATAAAATCAGGGATGCGTATTGGCTCAAGTCAGATCTGACGGACCTTAGATTTTATGTTGATGATACATCCTACTACACGCCGAACAGCACAACCGCTGCCGGTGGTGGTCTTCCTGCAGAGACAATGGTCAGTCATATCAAGATTTTGACAGAACCATCTATATCAGCAGACAAGGGTTCTCTCACTTCAATTACCTTTGATGGCAAAGTTGAAGGTGCGATGCGCCTTATTTAACGCCTTGGGCGGCATGGTTCGCCATGACGGGGCCGCTCCTCCCCTCCGCCCTCTCTAACCAGGAGCATAATTTTAATTAAAAAAGGAGCAAGGAAAAAATGAGAATTTCAAAGACAAGAGAGCGCAAGTTTTTTGTACCAGAAGACCCGGACAAAGCATGGATAAAAATCAAACATCTTTTACCTGGCGAATCTCAGGATATTTTTGATCAGGTCTTTGTCCAAAAGATTGATTACGAGAAAGGCAAAAAAGGGAAGATGGAACCTAAATTTTCCCAGGAGACAAACAAACGCCTTGATCGTGAACTGACCATGCAAACCTGTATCACCGGATGGGGTGAATTTTACGACCGGAAAGACCAAAAAATGAAGTGCACTCCTGAAAATATTGTCCGGGCTTCCAGGGAAATTGACGGATTTAACGAGTTTGTCAATGAATGCCGGGAAACAATGGCGGCGGATATCAAGCAGGAAAAGGAAGATCAAAGAAAAAACTTGAAGCCTTCTGCATCCGGGCCGGAGAAATAGACTGTGTTTCATGCAGAAGGAAATACGAAAAAATTTTCAAGGGGTCTGAACAACCGCCCTGTGAAAAATGCCTGCCTGAATTGTTCGAAGAAAACAGGCTCGTTTATGAGGTTTACTGGCGGACTGGATCTGAGGGAATTGACCCCTTCCGGATTATGAAAATGGTCGGGGTCAGAAAAGAGGACCGGCTTTATTGCCTTGATTTGTGTCAACACGCAAGAAGTGAAGCAATGAAAGTCAAACAGGAACGGAGAAAAAATGGCTAAACTGGGAAGCGTTTTTATAAATGTCAGGGCGAAAACTGACAAGTATAAGCGGGATCTTGCGAACGCTAAAACTTTGACTGAAAAAAATATTGTCTATATGCAGCACAAGTTTGACAGTATTAATTTCAAAGCGGCGGGCATTGCTGCCACTGCCTTTGCCGGAGTTGCCGCCATTGCCATGAAAAAAGCCATAGATGCTGCCAGTGACCTTGAGGAAACCGTAGGAAAGTTTGATGTCGTTTTTAAAAATCACAGCAAACAAGCTGAAACCATGGCAAAAGAGCTTGTCAACTCTTACGCAATGTCTACAAGAGAGGCAAAGCAATACCTTTCCAGTATTCAGGACTTGCTCGTGCCGATGGGCATGGTCAGCAATAAAGCTATTTTAATGTCAAATGCAGTTGTCAAACTTTCCGCCGATTTAGCATCATTTAATAATGTTCCAACAGCGGCGGCCATGGCAGATATTCAAAGCGCCTTGGTTGGTAATTTTGAAACAATGAAAAAATATGGAGTTGTTTTAAATGAAACTGTCATAAAGCAAGAGGCTTTAAGCCGGGGACTTTGGGACGGCAAAGGAATGGTGGATGCCAATACCAAAGCACAAATTGCCTTTGCCTTAATGCTCAAGGGGTCTGCCGCCGCTATTGGTGATCAGCAGAGAACTATGGGCAGCTATGCTAACCAGATAAAACAATTAACTGCCAATTCCGAAGATCTAAAGGCCATGCTCGGAAATGAGCTTTTACCAGTGGCAACCGATGTTGTTGCAAAAATGAATGATTGGATAAAAGCAAATGACGGGCTCATAAAGCAAAAAACAAAAGAAACCGTTGATGAAATAACAAAATCAATACAAGGCCTGGTTGATATTTATAATGTTTTACCTGATGGGATGGTTGGCGCTGCCGGGTACGGCATTGTGGGTGCGATCATGTTTGGTGGGCCTGCAGGGAAAATAATCGGGGCCCTTGTTCTGCTTGATGCAACCCTTAGTAAAATAGGCCTTGGTGTAAGTGATATTGTTGAAAAGCATAAAGCATCTGGAAACGCCTTAATAAAATTATATAAAAGCATTGTTGCTGTATTTGGTGGTGGTGACGGGACTTTAACCTTTCCTTTTCTAGAATATACCAGAGAGCATTTTGATAAGATGCAGTTGGCAATAAATCAAATCAAAGAATATGAAAAGTTGTTGAATAATGTCGGGGGCGGGGGCGCTTCAACACCTGTAAATTTAAAAGCTCTGCAAGATGCCAATCAAAAGAAATATGCCTTAACAATTGCCGCAGCAAAAAAAGTTAAAAAAGATTTGTGGATGCTTGAGGAAAAACATCAAGCCAACAAATTAAAATCATTTGAAGACGGGATTGAAGCTAAGACCCAATTTGAATATGACGCAGAACGGCAAGCCATAAAAGACCGGGAAAAACTTCTTGAAAAAGCCCTTAAGGATCAGGTGAAAGCCTACGAACACATGGCCGATAATGTCCATGATGTTTTTGCGACTATGTACGAGAATATCTTAACAGGTCAAGAAAATGTCTTTGATACAATCCTTGATTCATTCACTAAGATGATTGCAGAAATGGCAGCCAAAGCCAGCACTGATCTTGTAATGAATATTGCTTTCGGGGGAAGTGGTTCAACTGGTGGCGGGTCCGGTATTTTAGGAAAAATAGGCTCCACTATTTTTGGCGGTGGTGGTTCAGGCGGGGGCGGTTTTGGTTTAAGCAGCTTGGGGCGTTTGTTTTCTGGTAAAGCAGCTCCTGGATTAATGGCCGGTGACGGTGCCTTCGGGTCTGCAGCTATTGGCAACAATTCCTGGGCAAGCATGATATCAGGTGCCGGATCTCTCGGAGTTATCGCAGCAGCTGCCACGGTTGCCACAAAAGTTTTAGGGAGAATGTTTTCAGACAAGCCGCAATTCGGCATAAGCGGCATGTCAAAAGAAGATTGGAAATTCGGGACCGGCAGCAATGGCCCAGGAACTGATCCTTACACAATCGCCATGGAAAACATGTATGATGATTTCAAATCCGGTCTTTATGATTACCGGGTTTTTGCGGCTGATTTTGACAATGAACCACAAATCAGGGAAACATTATTCAGCTATTTCGACACGGTTTTTTCAAATGTAGATAAAGCGATTTCAACCAATATTAATGACATCCTGAAATCATATGAACACCTTGGCGTTTCCTTCCGGGTCACAGATGAGCAGAGCTTTGAGCAGGCCTTTTCCGGTCTTTCTAATGCGGTTTTCTCTGAACTTTTAGGAAGTCTTTTATTATCAGCGTTGCCCGGTTCAGGTGCAATGGAAAAATCAATCAAGACCATAGTCGGAAGTCAATATGTTACCGCCGGATCTGTTCTTGATAAAAATGCTCCCAAACCTGGATCAAGAGAGTTTTATGATAACGCCGGGTTCAGTTCTCAGGGAAAAGGAACAGGGGCCGATCCGTATTTATATACCGAGCCCGTCTATGACAATATCAAACACCAAGTTTCTGCCATGGCCGATATTTTCAACACTGAATTTTTTCAGGCGATCATGCCGGAAGGTGGTTCAACCTGGGATAGTTTCATTTCTTTTACGGACATCGTTAAAAAAACAACCGATTTCATGCAAAAGTTCAACGATAGAATAAATGATTTTGGGTTGAGCTCAGTTGAAGCTTATCAGCAGATTGCTTTTGTCACAAACACATTGGCTGAATTAGATGCAGTAATTGAAAACATGAATCTTGACCCTGTAGCGGCCACAGTTAAAACGATGATAGAGGGGTTTGATCTTTTAAACGAATCACTCAAAAAAGCAAACGCCACAAATGAAGAATTAAACAAATCACAAACAGTACAGAACCAAATTTTTAACGAAAAAGTCAAAGAGCTTTCAAAACCCACAGCGGCAATTTTTCAATCAATGGCGGATTCTGTAAAGAATTTCGTTTTCAATGCTGATCAACTCAAAATCCAAAAAATAGCCTCACAGGGTGAAAAGATAAATAAGTTTTTCACTGACTTATATGATGCCGCGGTTCTGGCCGGTGATCAAAATTACATAAACCAATTAGATGCAGTTAAGAAAGGATTTAAGTCTGTTGTAGGCACATTGCAAATGGTTGAAGGCCTCAACCTCTATAAATCCCATCTTCAAACGATCGGGAGCACAAAGGCCGAAATCGCTGGACTGAGCAATGAATATTCGGCCATGACTCTCGGGCAAAAATACGGTGTTCAATTAGGAACATCAAAAGAACAGGCATCATTTGTAAAATCCATCATGGGTAAATCTGCTATTGAATTTGTCAATCTTGCTGCATTGCATAATATTTCAGTCACTGAAGCAGCGAACGATTTAAAAACCCTTGCAGATATTGTTCAGGAAACTTCAAGCGCATTTGAAGGCATTCAGGAATCAATGTCAGATACAATTGAATCTCTTGAAATCGAGTTTGGCGTTGGTGGGCAATCTTCTCTGTCTGAAATTCTTAAAAAATTCAATAAGGCTGCCGGGGATGCAATGTCACTTGATCCTGTGACAGCAGCAGCAGGGGCGGCCAAACTGTCAGACCTTTCAGGCAAGGCCATGAAAAAAGCCCTTGAAACGGCAAAAACATCATATGAATACAATAAAATTTGGTCAAAAGTTCTTGGGACTTTAAAAGATGTTGAATACAGCACAGGAAAAACAGTAACAGCCCTTGAAATTGTTGATCCAAAAGCCCAGTTGACTGAGCTTCAAAATATTGCAACAGATATTGGATTAATAGATACTGGAATTGCTGCTCTGTTGAATGAGCAGACTTTCATAGATTATTATGATGCTTTTAATATTGCTTTTAATAACGGGGCTGTTTTTAATAATTTGAATTCTACTTTGATTTCCCTTCCATCAGCCCTTGGATCTGCTTTTGGGAGTATATCTTTAAATGCTTCTGCTGGGCTGATCCAGGCTTTAACTGATATTGCTGTAGCTTTGGGAATTCAACCCACATATCCAGGTGGAACAGTTACCAATCCAATAACAGGAAAAACAGGTCCAGCCAGTGTTTCAGATCCTTCTCAATGGATGCCTTGGCAACTCGATACCAGCAGCTTGGCTATATCTCCAGACAATGAACAAACCATTCTCCAAAAGTATGGGGCAGGTGGTTATACAAAAACAGAAGTCTCTGCCTTTATAAAAGACTTTCAAGGAATGTCTTTAGGTGAAAAAGGAGCAGCATATCCTGATTTAGATATTGCCCAATTAGGACAAGATATAAATAAACTAACTTCAGCTTACGGGTACGCAGAAGGTGGGATTGCTACTGGACCAAAATCTGGATATTCAGCCCTTTTGCACGGCACAGAGGCGATTATTCCAATGGGCGGCGGTGATATTCCTTTGGTTATTAAAAACGACTATTCAAAAGATCTGCTTTCCGAAATCAAAGCACTCCGAAGTGAAATAAAACAGATCGGCACCAACAATGCCATGAAGGTCAAAAAGATAGAAAAAACATTACAGAAAGTAACCCAGGGTCTTACAACAATAAGAACAACGGAGATTGCCTGATGCAAGTCACTGTCCCTTTAATAACTAATTTATTGGCAAGCAATGTTTCAGAGGCCTCTTTTAGTGATTGGTTGGCGGCTACAACATACGGGGCCGGGGTGCGGGTTTATATCCTCTATTCTGATTTTCCAGAACTCCTATCATATGGTGATTGCACGTTTGATCAATTTGAAGTTGATGGCCCTGAATGGAGTTATGACGGTACCAATTCAGAGTATGATTGTGACGGGGCTCAAGCTGGAAATACAAAAATTTATCAAAACTCAAATGTGATTGATACCGATGATTTATATTTGGTTGTTTACGAGGTTAAAAATTATGTTGCAGGTGAGGTCAAGGCATACGTTCAAGGCGGTTTAGGTACTGCAAGGTCAGCGGATGGAACTTATCTGGAAGTAGTCACAGCAGGCAGCACAGACACGAAAAGCGGCGTTCAGGGAAATGCCACTTTTGACGGGTCCATCACAAATTTATCCATTAAAAAAATCGGTGCGTATTACTCAAGGGATGTATACGAAAGTCAAGAAGCCGCAAATGCAAATAATTATCCCCCTGATGACGATGGCACAAATTGGGCCAAAGTCTCCGCTTCAAACCGCTGGAAAATGTTTGATGATTTCATGGCAAGCCAGGCTGAAAACACGGTCAAGATCAGCACAAAAGTCAAAGCCAATAAAACGAACAGCCTTGCTTTCTTTCTGGCAGAAGCAACCAATATTGAATATATCGTTTCGGATGATAGTACGACTGAAACCAGTGTGACAAATGAAACGCCTGCCGCCGGTGATATTTCAATGGTTGTGTCAACAAACAACACATGGGCGGTCGGCCAAAAAGTTGAAGTTTATGTCACAGCAGATCAAAGGGCATTTTTTGCCGGGACAATAAAAACATGGGATCAAGGCACCGGAGCAATTACAATCACTTCAGCGGTGTATGATGATCCGGCCGGTTCCGCTCCTTATGCAGCATGGACAATGGCACTTGTCTATGATCATGAATCAACATCATTGTATCAAGAAGAGGTTTTGTCCTGGACAGACTATTTTTTCAGCCCGATCCGGTTTTCATCCTCTAAGGCCTTTTCTTACACATATTCTTACAATACCAGTTGCCGGGTGATTTTTACGGGCTCTGCAACTTCAATGATCAGGGTGGGGCATTTGGTCGTCGGTCATTCTCTTTACCTGGGCCAAACAAGGTATGGGTTAAAAGGCGGAATTACAGATTTCAGCACAAAAGATGCCAATTCATTTGGTGAATATCAACTTGTCGAAAGGGCATGGGCCAAAGAATTAAGATACACGCTGAATGTTTTAACTGATGGGCTTGACCAGGTGTTCCAAATCCTAACTCAATTAAGGGCAACGCCGTGTGTCTATGACGGGAATAATGATTCAACCTCAATGTCGCTGCCTGTTGCTTTCGGCTTTTTCAGTGATTTTGAAGTGATGATTCAGAGCAATAAAACATCGGAATGTGAACTTGAAGTACAAGGACTGACATAAGGGGGAATAATGGCGGCTTATCAAATTGCACAAACAATCAGTGATCCTGGGACTGCCCCACAAAGGACTGATCCGGATAATTTTGATACAAGGGCTGATGCGTTTTTAACTGTTCTTTCATTATGGGGAGCAGCTACCACAGGAGAACTAATTGTTTTAACTGCTCAAATGAATGCTTTATCCACAGCGGTTGATGGATATTCTACTGATGCTGAAACTGCTCAGACCGCAGCAGAATTGGCTCAGACAGCCGCAGAAGCCGCAGAAGCCGGGGCAATAGCAGCCGGGAATGTTTCTGTATATGCTGGTGGAACTACTTATGCGGCTGGAGATTTTGTTCTTGATTCTGCTGATAATTATAAGATGTATACCTCTCAGGCTGGAAGTAATACTGGGAATACCCCAAATTCTGATGATGGATCTTGGTGGTTACCTTCTATTATCACTCCAAGAGTTATTACAAAAACAGCCTCAGATGCTCTTACGACCAGTGAACTTTCTGGACTTACTACGATAGATAATAATGGGGCAGGGGCTGAAGTTATAATGACTTGGGCAGCTTTAGTAAATGCCCAGGAATGTACTTTTTATGTAACAGATGCCCAGTATCTCCAAATTAAGGTTCCAGCTGGTTCTACTATAAGAATTGGGGCAGATGAATCAGCTGACAATGGATATATAAGGAGTACAACAGTAGGTGACTGGGTCCACGTAAAGGCAATGCCAGATGGTTTGGTTGTAATGGGATTTAATCTTGGCGGCACATGGTTAATGGATGAATAAAGGAGAATAGCAATGAAAAGATTTTTAATTGTATTTTTTATAGTTTTATTTTGTGTTGAAATTAGTTTTGCTGGAACTTTTGGCAAGGTTGGTTCAAATGAGCTTGAAGATGATGCAGTGACAACAGCCAAGATTGCCACAGACGCAGTAACCATGGATAGTGTTGATGCTGATGGGAACTTTATAACCTTAACAGGGAATTGGTATACCACTGGAGAATTGAATGGAAAGCTTGATGCAAATCTTGATACTACAGCCACTTATGCAATTCCTACCCAGGCCCACTATGGTGGAATGGCTGTAAATAATGATGCCGATGCGATTGAGATGGATTTAAATGCTGCTGTAGTTGGAATGAGTCTTTTAATTTTAGATAATGCTGGTGGGGCAATAACACTCGATCCAAACGGTACTGATGT
>Ga0233442_1001044_pt1 | contig 22827 bp, 30 predicted proteins | sample SI_123_September_3_FD_182789 | JGI IMG/M metagenome (GOLD analysis project Ga0233442, IMG submission 182789) | Seawater microbial communities from Saanich Inlet, British Columbia, Canada - SI_123_September2016_150_MG | ecosystem: Environmental > Aquatic > Marine > Inlet | place: Canada: British... | reverse complement strand
ATTAAAGTAGTACTTTTTTTTTTTTTCAAAAAAAATTTAATTTTTTGTAAAGTTTTTTGAATTTCACTTAATGCGCTTAGCACATAATACAATAAAAAAAAATAAAAATATTGAAAAAAAAAGATTGTCCAAAAACTGATTGCTGACCAAGTATAAAAATCAAATTGAGGCATTTTATGGGCGGGTTAGTATACATTTTTTTTTAGTGACGAGTTTTTATGTTTATAGTTTTTTTGTCTAAATTTTAATGAAACACATTGAAAATATAAGGGCTTATAACTCAGTGGTTAGAGTGCACGCCTGATAAGCGTGAAGTCGGTGGTTCGAGTCCACCTAAGCCTATTTGTAATATATAATTGTTTAATTCTGGAATAGAAAGATTCGAACTTTCAATACAACGCTCCAAAAACGTATGCCTTACCATTTGGCTATATTCCATTGTGAGTTGTTATTCTAGTATGTGAAAAAGTTTAAATTTTTTTTAATATTATTAATTTATTATTTTACGGCATCTTTAGCTTAATCGGAAGAGCAAAAGTTTTCTAAACTTGAGGTTAAAGGTTCAAATCCTTTAAGATGTAACTTTTTACAATATTTTAAAATTTTATTGGTTTTTACTAATTTAATAGTTTGGTGAGTATAACTTAATCGGTAGAGTATTAAACTGTGACTTTAAAGGTTGTGGGTTCAAATCCCATTGCTCGCCCTCAAAATATGTAGTTTTTTAATTTTAATAGTTTTTTTTTAAAATTAAAAATTTATAACTTCTTAAAAAGATAATTAATTTATTTGTTTCAATTTTAACTTTGTTTTATTTTTAACTTCTTTATGAAAATTCTTAAATCTAAGCCTTTTACGCCTGGTAGACGTCATTATGAATATTTACCTAAATTTTTACTTTGTAAATATAATAATTTTTTAAAAAATTTAACTTTCAATATTAAACGTTGTGTTGGTCGCTCTTCAGTTACGGGTCATACTACAGTATGGGGTCGTTCTTCTGGTTGTAAGAAGCTATATCGTCAAATTAATCACTTGAATAATCCATCTTTAGGTGTGATTTTATTTTCATTTTATGACCCAAACAGAAGCGCTTTTGTTTCTGTTTATTTTGATTTTTTAAAATATAAATTTAGTTATGTTTTAGCGGTTGAAGGTGTTGTTTCTGGGTCTGTTATTGCGTCTTCTTTAAAATTCACTGATTTTAGATTAGGCTACCGAAGTTGCTTAAGTAAGCATATTAGTGGCTCAATTTTAAACTCTATAAGTTTAAATTCACAAAAATCTCCACAATATGGATTAGCCGCAGGTACTTTTTGCCAATTAATTCAAAAAGATAATGAGAATTGTCGGGTTAGATTACCATCGAATCAAATTATAGTATTATCATCTGTTTGTTTTGCAACTTTAGGGGTTGTTTCTAATGTTTCTAGTAATTTGGTTGTCTTAGGAAAAGCAGGTAGAAATCGCTTAAAAGGATTTCGTCCTCGTGTTAGGGGTATTGTTATGAATCCTGTGGATCATCCTCATGGAGGTCGAACAAATGGGGGTCGTGCTTGGACAACTCCTTGGGGTAAGCCAACTCAAAATTGTTCAACATCAAATTCAAAGACTAAAAAAATATATAAACTTTAATTATGGGGAGAGCTAGTTGGAAAGGTTCATTTGTTGAAAAATTCGCATTAAATAAATTAAACGTTAAATCAAACTCAAATTACTTTAATATTTGGTCACGACGTTCAATTATTCCGAGTAATTTTATTTCTAAAAAAATTTTTGTTTATACTGGTAATCGTTTTAAACCTGTTTTTATTACTCGTGATAAAATTGGTTTTAAATTTGGTGAGTTTTGTATGACTAGAAATGCTCAACTTGAAAAAAAAAAAGGAAATAAAAAAAAAGGAAAAAATAAAAAATAATTTTTAGTTATGGGACAAAAATCAAATGTTTTAACATTACGTAAATCTGAAGTAAATTTAAATTTATATCGAAATAATTCCTTAGAATTTCTTTATGGTTACACTTTTTTAAAATTAATAGAAAAAATGTTTAGTAATCATAAAATTTTTTTAACAAAATTTATTTTAAATTTTGTAGAAAATAAAATTTTTATCAATTTTGTTTTATTTTTTAATGTAGTAAAAACATTAAAAATGAAAAAAAAATCTACCCGTTTAATGTTTAATAATACTTCACCTAGAGTATTATTTTTTCTTAAAAATAAATTTTGTTCATTAATTTTAAAACAATTACAAATTTTAAATAAAAATTTAATTGTATTTTGTTTTACAAGTATTAATTTTTTTTTAAAAAAAAAAAATGATTTAATAATAAAACTTTTTAGAAATTTTAAACGTTATGTTAATGCTTTATTTCCAAGACGTTTTCGTTTTTTTTTAGACTTTGTTAAATTAAGTCTTCTTTTTTCAATTGGTAAAATTAATAGTAGTTTTTATATTAAAGTTTTAACAGAAATTTTTCGTATTTTACAAAAAAAACGTCATGCACGCTTTTTTCAATTCATTAAAAAATTTTTTATTTATTTAATACAAATAAAAGATTCTAATTTAAAAGGATTTAAATTAAGCATTTCAGGAAATCTTAAAGGAAAAAGACGTGGTAGTAAAAAATGTATTACTTTTGGTCAATTTCCGTTACAAAGTTTTAATAAAAAAATTGAATTTGCTAAATCACATGCTTTTACAATTTATGGTACTTTTGGTTTAAAAATCTGGGTTTATAGATCAAAGTAAACTATTTTAATAATTTATGTTATTTATTCCTAAATTTTCAAAATTTAAAAAGTCTTTTAGAGCAAAACCTATTAAACGTATATATAAAAAAATTGATCATCCGACTATAGTTAATGGTAGTATTGGTTTAAAAATTTTATCTTCTGGATTAATGAGTTCAGATCAATTACAAGCAATTCGTCAGGTTATAAATAAAATTATAAAAAAGATAGGGAAAATTCAATTTTTTTCTTTTCCAAATGCTACAATTAGTAAAAAATCTGCTGGGTCACGTATGGGTAAAGGAAAAGGTGGTAAAAATGAGTGGGTTTGTAAATTACAGCCTGGGTTTATGTTTTGTGTTATTAATACTTCACTTATTAATGTTGCAAAACGTGCACTTAAAGCTGCTCAATTTAGAATGCCAGTGGCAACTAAAATTGTTATAAATAATTTTAATTAATTTTTATGAAAGTTAATAAATTCTTTTTTTCTAAATCAGTTTTACAAAACATTACAATCAATAAGTATCTTTCAAAATATGAATATCCAAAATTTTTAATTAGAAATGGATTAAAAAAAACTTCTAAAACCTTTTTATTGGATAATTATTCTGAATTATATGAAATAACTTTTAAAAAATATATAATTTCATTGCGTTCACGTTTATTAAAAGTTGGTCATTCATTGGTAAAAAATGTATTTTTTTATCAGCATAAAAATTTATTATTTTATTTTTCTGGTATTGGTAAAAAAAAAAAAAATATTAGTTTAACAAATTCTTTAGTAAATCGTTTGAATTCTTGGTCAAATAATAATCATATTGTTTATTTATATAAAATTCGTAGAGGAGGTTATTTGGGTTTATCCAAAGGGGTTATAGGATTTATTCCTAAAGCTTATATTTTAGTGTTTAAAGATAATTTTATTAAATATAAAAAATATGTTTTATTTTATAACTTTAGTGGTTTAAAGTCGTTAGATTGTAATTTTAGTTTATTAAAATATTCTAAAATTAATATTTTAAAAAATTTTAATAAAAGCTCAAAAAAACGACGTCAACTAATTTTTAGTAAATTAAAATTTATATTAATTCAGTGCAAAATTTTGATTAAATTTTGGTCTAATTTTTTTTTAGAGTTTAAATTTAAATCCACAATTAAAAAGAATTTATTTTTAAATCTTGTTTTTTCTAAGATTATTAATGCATGTTTATGAAGTTAAAAAATTTAAAAAAAAAAATTGAAACAGTTTTATTTAAACGTACTTGTAATGAAAAAAAATATATTATTTTTTCGTCAAGTATTAAGAATAATTTACTTAGCTCTAATTCTTACAATATTTTAAATTATTCACTAAAACACTCTTTCCAAAAATTTTTAAGTAAACCTTTAATAAATAATTTTTTAAAATCATCTTTTTTTTCTAATTTAAGTGATTTTAATCTTTTTATTAAAAATTTAAAAGTTAATACAAATCTTATTTATTTTATTAAATTTAAAAATTTATATATTTTTAATTTTGATTCAGATTTTAAAAATAAATTTGATAATATTAATATTAATGTTTATACTTTTGTCTCGCGCTTACAAAAGCTTTTTTTAAATTGGATTCCACTTTTTAAATTAGTCGTGAAAGATTCTAGTAAGTAAGCTTTATTTATTTAAGCTTTGTATTTTTTGACTTCTTATTTTAAAGTAAAGGTTTTTTAATAAATATTATTAAAAAATTTAGATCGCTTAATGTTTACTATTATTTTTATAGTAAGTAAATAAAATACAATTTATTATTTATAAGTTGGATCATTTATACTATTAATACATTAATTTTTAATAGTATTAAAGGATTTAATATATGTTTAACGTTTTTTTTAATTATTCTCTAGTTTCTTTATCTAGCGCACATAAGTTGTTTCCACAATGGCTTTTTCGTTGGTTTTTTTCTACAAATCATAAAGATATTGGTATTTTATATATTTATTTTGGAGCAGTTTCTGGTATTTTAGGTACCACAATGTCTGTTATTATTCGAATGGAATTAGGAGTACCTGGAAATCAAATATTAGGATCAAACTATCAGTTATATAATGTTTTAGTAACAGGTCATGCTTTTTTAATGATTTTCTTTATGGTAATGCCTATTTTAATCGGAGGTTTTGGTAATTTTTTTTTACCTTTAATGATAGGAGCACCCGATATGGCTTTTCCACGAATGAATAATGTTAGTTTTTGGCTTTTACCTCAATCATTATTTTTATTAGTTGCTTCTGTTAATGTAGAAGGAGGAGCTGGTACTGGTTGGACTGTTTATCCACCATTAAGTAGTATTTTAGCACACTCAGGTCCTGCGGTAGATTTAGCTATTTTTAGTTTGCACTTAGCTGGGATAGCATCAATTTTAGGATCAATTAATTTTATTACTACTGTTTTTAACATGCGTTCACCTGGACTACACTTTCATAGATTATCTTTATTAGTGTGGGCATTAGTTATTACTTCATTTTTATTACTACTTTCATTACCTGTTTTAGCTGGTGCAATTACTATGCTTTTAACAGATAGAAATTTTAATACTAGTTTTTATGATCCAGCAGGGGGAGGAGATCCAATATTATTTCAGCATTTATTTTGGTTCTTTGGTCATCCTGAAGTATATATTCTAATTTTACCTGCTTTTGGAATTATTAGTCACATTGTTGGTAAATATTCTTCAAAACCAGTTTTTGGTTATTTAGGAATGGTTTATGCTATGTTAGCGATTGGAGTTATGGGTTTTATTGTTTGGGCTCACCACATGTATACCGTTGGTTTAGATGTAGATACACGTGCATATTTTACTGCAGCAACCATGGTTATTGCTGTTCCAACAGGAATTAAAGTTTTTAGTTGGTTAGCTACTTTATGGGAAGGTGCTCTTGTTTTTAATACTCCAGTATTATTTGCAGTTGGTTTTATTTTTTTATTTACTGTAGGAGGAGTTACTGGAGTTATCTTATCTAATTCTGGTATTAATGCTGTATTACACGATACTTATTACGTTGTAGCACATTTTCACTATGTTTTATCAATGGGAGCAGTTTTTGGTATTTTTGCTGGTTTTTATTTTTGGTTTTATACTTTAACTGGTTGTCGCTATTCAAGTGTATTAAGTCAAGTTCATTTCTGGTTATTTTTTTCTGGAGTTAATTTAACTTTTTTCCCAATGCATTTCTTAGGATTAGCTGGGATGCCTCGTAGAGTTCCTGACTATCCAGATGCTTATGCTGGTTGGAATTTTGTATCTTCTTTTGGTTCATATGTTTCAGTTGTTTCTGTAATAGTTTTTATATTTACAGTATTCTTTGCTTTAACAAGTTCTGAGGAAAAAGCTGTAGTTACTACAGTAAAAATTATAAAATAGTTTTAGTAATAGTACCATAATTTTAAATAAAATGATAATTTAGTAGGTTATAAACTTTTTTTTAAAAAGATTAGATAAAACTTAATTAAAATATATATATGCATAGTAATGGCGTTAAATTTTTATTAGCATTAAAAAATGCATCCGTATTAAAAAAAGAAATTGTTTTTTTCTATTATAATAATTTATTTTTAAAATTAGCTAAAGTTTTATATCGAACAGGGTTAATTCAAAATTTTTGTATTGAAAAAAAACATAATAAAAATTTTCAAATTATAGTATCATTAAAGTATTCATTTAATATTGGTATTTTAAATTCATTGAAGATTATTTCAAAACCTTCTGTTTCTTTATTTTTAGATTATGAGAAAATTTGCCGTATCTCTGAAAAAAACAGAGTTTTAATCTTATCTACTAATGAAGGATTTTTAACTAGTGATGAGTGTAAAAAACGAAAAATTGGGGGAAAAGTTTTTTTTTATGTTTAATAAAAGTTTTAATATACCAAACTCTATTTCAATTAATTTTCTTATTTTAAATAATTCAACTCGTTTTTTAATTTTAAAAAATAATTCAGGAATTAAAAAATATATAAAAATCCCAAGTTTTATTACTATTAATAAAAATAAACAAATACTTAATTTTAAATATACTAAAGAATCACAAACATCTAAATTTTTTCGCACTTTCTTTACTATATATCAAGAACTTAAATATAAAATATTTGAAACAATTATAATTCGAGGGGTAGGTTTAAAAATTACATTAATAGATGAACCTTCAACTTTCTTAGAATTAAAACTAGGGTATAGTCATAAAATTTTACTTGCTGTTCCAGAAAAATTAAATGTAATTGTTAAAAAAAAAAAACTTCTAGTTGAAGGTTCTGATAAGGTTCTTGTTGGTAATTTTGTTAATAAAATTATTAATTTTAAATCGTTAAATAATTATACTGGTAAAGGGTTGTGGTTAAAAAGTTATCAAAAATTTATCTTAAAAGAAATAAAAAAAATATGAAAGGTTTTAATAATAAGATTCAAAAATCATTACTGTATAATTTAATTATATTTGATTTCATATTTTTAACTAATTACACAAAAAAAACTTCTAATTTAGTTACAAAAAAGTATCAGGTTTCTAAAAAATTATATGTTGTTCGTTTAGCAATTCTTGAGCTTTTAAAAAGTATTAAAAGGTTTTTACGTTCTTTTCAATTTTTAAATAAATGGAAAGATAAAAAAACATTATTTTATATTTGTATTGATAATCCACAATATATTAAATTTTTAAATGTTTTATTTGAAAAATATAATTTAAATACAACTTTAAATATTAGTACTCTTTTACCAGGGTTGAATTTAAAATCAAATGAGTTAAAATCAATCTTAGTGTTAGATAAATTTCTTTCAAATAATAATTATAAAAATTTAAATTTTTATCAATTTTTTTTAGTTCAAGAAATTAATTCATTTAATAACGTTAATAATTCAGGAGCTTATAAAGTATATAATAATTTAAATGATTTTAAAAAATTATTGTTTTTAGGTATTTTTTTACTTCAAATTCTTAAAAAATAATTATGCGTAAATATAATAAATTTAAATTTGTAAATAGATTTTATATTTACCCGTATTTTTTTCATAATCGTATTTTTCAATTTAAACGTCCAAAATGGATAGGAGCTCAAAAAAAATTATTAAATTTAGAAACTCAAATTAAAAATTTAAAATTTTCAAGACAATCAAAAAAAAAATTTTTTAAATTTAATAAAATTAAAGAAATAAAAACAAATATTTTAAAAAATTTTTATTTTAATTTTATCGCGGTAAAAAGTAAAATAAATTCATGGCAACGTTTACGTTTTTTTTTTAAAGAAAGTTTATTTATGAAAAATGCTGTTAGAAAATATTTTGATGGTCAATTTTCTCTTTCTTATTTTAAAAAATCGTTTAAAAAACCACAAACTCGTTGTTTTAGTATTTCTTCAGTTTTTATTCGTCCTGAATTTCGTCTTGATATTTTATTATGGCGGTTAAAAATTTTTAGTAGTGTATTTTTTTCAAAATTAGCAATTCGTAACAAACAAGTAACTGTAAATGGTTTAACTAAAAATTTTGACTTTTATTTAGTTAAGGGGGATATTATTAAATTTAATCAAACAAAAACTTATAGTTTAAAAAAATATTTTTTAAAATATTTTAAAATTATTTTTATACCTTCTTTTATAGAACTTGATTTTTATACAAATACAATTGTTGTTTTAAAAAGTTTTAATAATTTTAAAATTGGTGATTTTTCTAGTGTAATCAAAGAACCTCTATGTTTACATAAGTTTAAAAATTATGTATTAAAATAAGATTAATTTTTAATTAAAATATGACATTTTTTCATCATGAAATTTCTAATATTAGTATATATATATTTTGTAGTTTAGTTTTAGCTTTTATTATTATAATTGCTTCACGTGTAGTTAGTCCAGATAACCCAGATTTAGAAAAGTTATCTGCTTATGAATGTGGTTTTGATCCTTATGAAGACGCACGAAATAATTTTGATGTTCGTTTTTATTTAATTGCACTATTATTTTTAGTTTTTGATTTAGAAACTGTATTCTTTTTACCTTGGAGTGTAAGTATAAGTTTTTTAAGTATTAATAGTTTTAGTGGGATGTTTGATTTTATATTTGAGTTGGTTGCTGGTTTTGCATACGCATGGATTGTTGGTGCTTTAGAGTGGGAATAGTATGTTACATTCTAAAATTAAAGACTTAAAGCATCGTAAACAATTTTATAAGATTGAAAAAACACAAATGATTGACAATTTTGTTTTTAGAAACTTAGTTGCTAATCCAAAATTATCTAAGAATTTAAAAAAAAATATTTTTTTTAAATTTTATAATACAAAAAAATCTCGCGTTAAAAACCGTATTGTGCGTAGATGTGCTTTAACTAATCGTGGTCGAGGTAGTTTACAAGCTTTTAAAATTTCAAGAACTTTATTAAGAGAATTAATGGGGTTTGGAATTATTCCGGGTTATAAAAAATCGGTTTGGTAATATTTCTTTATGGCTTTAAAAATTTCCTCTTTTAATTCATCAGTTCCACAAGTTTCAAATAAAGTTCTTTCAAAAGAAAAATTAAATAATAATAGAAATCTTTTAAATTTAAAATATTTATTTAAATATTTAGGTTTAAAAAATAAAAAAACTATAGTTAAAATTAGACATAATAAAATTTTTTCATTAAAAATAAAAAAAAAATTTGTTATTCGTAAAAATTCAAAACAAAAGTTTAAACGAAAATTTAATTCTGTATCTGTTAATAGTTTAAGTAAGTTAAATTTGTATAAAAATTTTATTAGTTTTATTTTTAAATCTGGTAAAAAGCATATTTGGGAAAAAATCATTTCTGATATTTTTTTATTAATAAAAAAAAATTTAAAGTTTTCACAAAATATTATTTTATTAAAAATTTTTCTTCGTTTATACAGTAAAATAGAAATAAAAAAAGTAAAAACTCGACGAAAAACTGCGTTAGTTCCTGTTTTTATTTCAGTTAGACGCCGTTTTTTTTTAGCTTTAAAATGGCTATTATTAGCAGTTAATAAAAATAAATTACAAATTTCTTTAAAAGAAAAATTATTTTTAGAAATTTTTAAACTTACAAAAAATAAATCGTGTGAGTCATTAAAACAGTTAGAATTAAATAATCAAAATGTTTATTTAAATCGAGCAAATTTTCATTACAGATGGTAATTTAATTATGGGTAAAAATAATAAAAAAGTAATTTTTAATAATGTTATTCTTTATAATCGTTTAGGTCAGGTTTTTTTAAATAAAATGTATCATTCAAAATTTTTTTTTGTTTATTATAAATTTATAAGTTTTATATTATAAGTTTAAAGTAGTTAAGATTAATTTTTTTTTTAATTATGATATCAATTCAATTAATGGTTAGTTTATATTTATTTTTCATGGGTTTTTTAGGGATTTTAACAAATCGCCGTCATTTTTTAGTGGTAATAATTTGTATTGAAATGATTTTATTAAGCGTAAATTTATTATTTCTTCTTTTTTCTTTGCAATTAGATGACATTTTAGGTCAAATTTTTGCATTTTTTATTTTAACAATCGCAGCTGCAGAGTCTTGTATTGGTTTAGCTATTATTATTTTATATTATCGTAATCGTGGTAATATTTCATTTAATAATAGATTTTCATTAAAAAGTTAGTTATGTTATTTAAATTTAAAACATTAAATTCATCAAAAAATAATAAAATAAAAATTTGTTTTTTAACAACTAAATCTTCAAAAATTGAAAATAAAGTAAATATTAAGTTATATAATATTTTGTCTAAAATACGGCCATCAGTAAGGTATTTAATTGATAAAAAAGTTTTTCCGTATATTTTTTGTCAAAAATTTAATAATGAAAATACTTATATTATTCATAAAAAAAACCTTCTTTTAAGTCTTTTAGTTTTAAAAAATCATATAAATTTTCAATATAAAGTTTTAAGTTCAATTGCAGGAGTTGACTTTTTAAGTACTCGATTTGATAAAAATTTTCGCTTTGCAGTAGTTTACGATTTATTAAGTTTAAAATTTAAAAATCGTTTACGTCTTAAAGTTTTTTTAAATGAGATCAGTACAATTTCTTCATCATGTAGTGTTTATTATAATGCAAATTGGTGGGAACGAGAAGTATGGGATATGTATGGTATTTGGTTTGATAAACATCCTGACTTACGTCGTATTTTAACTGATTACGGTTTTGATGGTTTTCCTTTACGTAAAGACTTTCCTTTATCTGGGTACATTGATATATCTTATAGTGCTGATAAACGACGAATTATTTCCGAGCCTTTAGAGCTTACTCAAGAATTTAGAGCTTTCATTTTTGAAAGCCAATGGTAATATCCTTTGTGTTAAATTTATGACTAATAATGCACCTTTAATTAAAAATTCTTTTAAAACAATTCTTAAAAAAACAGAATCAAAAAATCAGTTAAAAAATTTTACTATTAATTTTGGCCCACAGCATCCAGCAGCTCACGGAGTTTTACGCCTTATTTTAGAGTTGAATGGGGAAGTCGTTGTAAAAGCAGATCCGCACATTGGTTTATTACATCGTGGGACTGAAAAATTAATTGAATATAAAACAGTTTTACAAGCATTACCATATTTTGATCGTTTAGATTATGTTTCTATGATGGCTCAAGAGCACACTTTTTCTTTGGCTGTTGAAAAATTAGCTAATATTTCCGTATCGCAAAAAGTTCTTTTAATTCGAGTTTTATTTTTAGAAATTACTCGTATATTAAATCATTTATTATCCGTAGGTTGTCATGCTATGGATGTTGGAGCTATGACTCCTTTTTTATGGGCTTTCGAAGAGCGTGAAAAATTAATGGAATTTTATGAGCGCGTTTCTGGGGCACGTATGCATGCGGCTTATATTCGTCCTGGAGGTTTGTCTAGTGATTTTCCTGTAGAGTTATTAAGTGATATTAAAGTTTTTTCTTTAAATTTTTCTGACCGTCTAGCAGAAATTGAGGAAATGCTTACTAATAATCGTATTTGGAAAGAGCGTTTAATTGACGTTGGGATTGTTTCTCATAAGCAGGCTGTTGATTGGGGTTTTAGTGGTGTCATGTTGCGTAGTACTGGTATTGCTTGGGATTTACGTAAAAATATGCCTTACGATTATTATCAGCATTTAAATTTTGATGTTCCTGTTGGTAGTAAAGGTGATTGCTATGATCGTTATTTGTTACGTATTGAGGAAATGGCACAGTCATTACGAATAATAAATCAAGTTATAGATGAGTTGGATAATAAAATTTATGATTTTTCTTCTTCAAATTTTGAAAATAATAATTCTAAAAGTTCATTAAAGTATAATGTTATAAAAACTTATATGGAAGATTTAATTGATCATTTTAGATTAAGTACAGGAAGTACTGTTTTAAGAGCGGGTGAAACTTACTGTGCTACTGAAGCACCTAAAGGTGAGTTCGGGGTTTATTTAATTGGGAATAATACTGAAAAACCTTTTCGTTGTAAAATTAAAGCTCCAGGTTTTGGTCATTTACAGTCTTTAAATGACATGTGTAAAGGTCATATGCTTGCCGATGTTGTAACAATTATTGGTACTCAAGATATTGTTTTTGGAGAAGTTGATCGTTAATTTCAGTACTAGTATTATTTTTTTAAAAATTCGTTAAAAATAGTATAAAATAAAATAATATAATTTATTTTTATAAATTATACAATAAAATTTCATATGATTAAAACAAATAATTACGGTTTTTTAAAATATTTAAGTTATTATGATTTAATTAATAAATATAGCTTAAAAAGTATCTATTTGGTTCCACAAATAAATAAAATAAATTTAAAAATTGCTATTGAACAAAATTTTGCTGTAAAATTAAAAGCACAGTATAAAGCTTTTTTGTTTTATTATTTGTATAATTTTTGTTGCTCTAAAATTATTTTAAATTTTTTTACAAGTTTAAAAAAAAGAATAAAAACAATGACTTTAAAGTCTAAAATAATTGTAGATATTTCACATAAAAAAATTTTTGATTTTTTAATTTCTTTGGTTTTTTTACTAAATAATAAATCGCTTGAATCTACTTGTGCTCAGGCTACTGTTACTTCTAATGTTACTAGTGGAAAACCGCAGTATGAACATTTGCATCTTATATTTTCTACTCCTGCATCTATGTTTTCTAGTAAAACAAATCAAAATCATCAGCAAATAACTTTTAATGATTTAACAGTATTTTTTAATTTTTCACTAAAAAGATCAGTAACATTATTACCTTTTAATTTTTTTGAAAAAAAAAAAAAAAATAATCTATATATAAATCTTTTTAAAAATATTTTTATATTTTGGGCTTTAAAATTTTAATTTAGTTATGATTCAAAAAGGAACTTTTTTAAAAGTTATTGATAATTCTGGTGCCAAAAATGTTTGCTGTATACGAGTTGTATCTAATCAAAAATATCGTTATGCATATACAGGTGATATTTTATTAGTTTCTGTAAAAAAATTACGTGCAAAACGACGCTTTGCTTCTAAAGTAAAAAAAGGTCAGCTTATACGAGCTTTAGTTGTTCGAACAAAAAAGAAAAATTCTTATTTTTCAGGAGATAATTTATCTTTTTTTGAAAATTCTGTAATTTTATTAAAAAAAAATAATAAACTTATTGGAACACGTATATTCGGTTTATTACCTCGGTCATTGCGCTATTCTCAATATATGCGTCTTTTAGCGTTATGCGCTGGTATTCGTGGTTAATTTTATTATAATTTAATTATTTTCGTTGCTTCTTTATTTTTAAAGGAAGTAAATTTATTTTATATATGCTTAATATTTATTATATATTTTCGATATTGCAGGTTTTTACTGCATCTTTTCTTTTTTTTTCAAATAATCCAATTCATTCTATTTTATTTCTAATTTTATTATTTTTTGAATCTACTGTTATTCTTTCATTTTTAAATCTTGAATTTGTTTCATTATTATTTATATTAGTTTACGTAGGAGCAATAGCAGTTTTATTTTTATTTGTAATTATGATGTTACGTGTGAAATTAGATGAATTTGATGTATTATTATTTTTACCTATTAATTTTGCATTAAATTCATACTTAATTATATACATGTTTTCATATATTCAACCTTTTACATATTTACCTGGTGTTTTTTATTCTTCAGATTTCATTTGTTTTGAAAATTTTGAAGAAAATTTAAATGAAATGTTTATAATCGGTCAAGTTCTTTATAATTTTGGTATTGTACTGGTTATAATTGCTGGTTTAGTACTTTTATTAGCTTTAATTGGTTCTGTTATACTTTCATTAGATTTTAAAAAGTTACGTTTAAATAATGCAGTTTTTAGACGTTTATCTCGTACATCAAATTTTGTTTCTTTTTTTAAATAATATTTTTTATATTTTTGTTTTTTATATTCAATTTTTTTGTATTTATTAATTTTTATAGATATTTTTTAATATTAATATGCTTTCATTTATATTTTTTTTTTTAGTTTTAAGTATAATTGTATTATTTTTTTTAAATTTTATTAAATATTTAAGGTTTTGTTCATTGTTATTTTCAAGTATCACTTTTATTTATTCTGTGAAATTACTTTTATTATTTGATTGTAGTAATTATTATTTTCAAAATATTATTCGTTATTCGTTAAATTTTGAATTTATGAATTTACAATTATCATTTGGTTTAGATGGTATTTCTTTATTTTTTTTTATTTTAAGTAGCTTTTTAATTTTTTTATGTGTTTTATTTGTTTTTGATGAAAAGCATTTAAAATATTATTTATTAAATTTATTTGTTATTGAATTGTTACTTTTATTAGTATTTTCAGTTTTAGATATTTTATTATTTTATATATTTTTTGAAGCTATATTAATTCCTATGTATCTTGTTATAGGTGTTTGGGGATCGCGTGAGCGTAAAAATTGGGCAGCATATATGCTATTTTTTTATACTCTATGTGGTTCATTATTATTATTACTTGGTATTTTATATATTTATAAAATTACTGGAACTTTTAATATTGAATTTTTATTAAGTTATAATTTTAGTGACACTGAACAATTTTTTTTATGGTTAGCTTTTTTTTTATCTTTTGCTTCTAAAATTCCAATGTTTCCTTTACATATTTGGTTGCCAGAAGCTCACGTAGAAGCACCTACTGTTGGTTCGGTTCTTCTAGCAGGTATTCTTTTAAAATTAGGAGTTTATGGTTTTATTCGTTTTAGCTTACCATTATTTCCTGTAGCTTCATTATATTTTACTCCGATAATTCATACTTTATGCGCTATCGGAGTGGTTTATACATCTTTAGCTGCATTAAGACAAACCGATTTAAAACGTATAATTGCATATTCATCTGTAGCTCATATGAATTTAATAGTAATTGGAATTTTTAGTTTTAATTTTTTAGGGGTTGAAGGAGCTCTTTTACAAAGTATAAGTCATGGTTTTGTATCTGCAGCTTTATTTTTTATTGTTGGTATGGTTTATGCACGTTATCATACACGTTCAATTTATTATTATAGTGGTATGGTACAAATTATGCCAATTTGTTCAAGTTTTTTTTTAATATTTACAATGGCAAATATTGCTTTGCCTGGGACTAGTAGTTTTGTGGGTGAATTTCTAATTTTAATGGGTATTTTTAAAATTAATTTTCGTATAGCATTAATTGTTGTTGTAAGTGTTGTTTTATGTGGTTCATATTCTTTATGGATTTATAATCGTTTTGCTTTTGGAAATTTAAAGCATTTATATATATTAAAATATTCTGATTTAACATTTCGAGAATTTTCTATTTTATTACCTCTTTTAATTTTTACTCTTATTATGGGTTTTATTCCATATATTTATTTTCAATTTGTTCATTCTTCTGTAATTTTTGTTTTAATTAATTCTTTTATTTAAGAAATTAATTAAAAATTTAAATTAAAAAAATTATATATGTCAGTAAATAATAGTAATAAAAAAATTTATTTTTTAAAAAGTTTTAGTAGTATTTATGGAGTAAATTCTAAAAAAGTTAAGAGTTTATGCCAAAAATTTGGATTAAACCCTTCAAATAAAGACATAAAGTCTAAGAAAAAAAATAATGGGTTTATAGTTAAAAATTTTAAAGTTGATGAGTATGATAAAAATTTAAAATTACAAATTCGAAAAAATATTAAATTTTTAAATCAAATTCGAACTTATCGTGGTATTCGTCATCATTTAAAATTGCCTAGTCGTGGACAGCGTACTAAAACAAACGCAAAAACAAAAAAACGATTTAGAATTTAACTTAAAATTTTTATAAATAATCATATTTTAAGTCTTATAAATATTTATTTCTTATTAATTTAATCAAAGTATGATGTTTTGGTCATTTAATTTCTTATATTATATATTTTTATAATATATGCAAATGTAATTTAAAATTACATTACTAAAATTTATTAATTAAAATGCAAAAAGAAAATGAAATTTTAAAATTTAATAAAAAAAAAAATTTAAAAAAACGCTTTAATAAAAATTTTTTTCGTTTTATTTTAAAAAAAAAAGTTTATATTCGAAAAAAAAAATATAATGCTCGATTAGTTTTCTTTTTTGAGCGTTATAAATTTTATTTTAAGCGAAAAGCAAGTTTATTTAATTCATTATTAATTTTACGAATTAAACAAAATAATTTATTTGTAACACTACTAAATTTAAGAACTAATAAAGTTTGGAAAATTTGGTCTTGTGGCTTGTATAAACTTAATGCTTCTAAGCGTCAATTAAAATTTGTTGTTAATATTTTATTAATTCAAATTTTTAAATATTTAAAGAAAAAATTTCGTAAAGCTAATTTTGTTATTATTATACGAGGAATGTCATTTATTAAAAAAAAGATTGTACGTAAAATACAATTTTTTTTTAGAAACCAAATGTATTTATTAGTTTCTAAATCTAGTAAAATTTTTAACGGATGTCGAGCAAAAAAAATCCGTAGAAAAAAATATAAAAAATTTAGAGTTTTAAAATAGACTTTTGTTTATTTATAAGATATTTATTCTTTAATTTAATTTAATAATTGTAAATTTTTTTTTATTCAAAAAATTACTCAAAGACATAATTTTCATTTAGTTAGTGAAAGTCCTTGGCCACTGTTATCGGCTTTAGGAGGGTTAGGTACTACATTTGGTATGGCAATGTATTTCCATGGTTACGCTGGTGGATTTACTTTAATGGAGCTAGGTCTTGTTCATCTATTTTTTTGCGCTGGTTGTTGGTGGCGTGATATTATTAGAGAAAGTACTTTTGATTCTTCACATACTTCACGTGTTTTATCTGGTTTAAAATGGGGTGTGGTTCTTTTTATTGTATCTGAAATAATGTTTTTTGTTGCATTCTTTTGGTCTTTTTTTTTTTTTATTTTTAATCCTGCTATGGATTTAGGAGGAGTGTGGCCACCACTTTATATTACTATTTTAAATCCATTTGAAGTTCCATTATTAAATACTGTTTTATTATTATCATCTGGAGCATCATTAACTTGGGCACACCATTCTATTGTATTAGGTTCTAAGTATCAAGCAGTTGTTGCAATGTTACTTACTTTATTTTTAGCTATTTTATTTACAGGTTGGCAGGCTTTTGAGTATTATAATGCACCATTTACTATCGCGGATAGTGTATACGGTTCAATATTTTATTTAACTACTGGTTTTCATGGTTTTCATGTATTTATTGGTACTTGTTTTTTAGCTGTATGTTTATACCGTTTGTATTTTGACCATTTTAGTCGTGAACGTCATTTTGGTTTTGAAGCTGCAGCTTGGTATTGGCATTTTGTAGATGTTGTTTGGTTATTCTTATACATTGTTTTCTACTTGTGGGGATCATTTTAACCAAATTTAAATAGAATATATTTAAATTTCTTTTAAAAAATAGTTTATTTGTACACTTTTATATTATTTATTATTAGCTTTTTAAAATTAAAGTTTTTTCAAATGAAAAAAAAGGAATATTATGCTTTCTTTAATATTATGGTTACCATTAATTGGATTTTTAGGTGGAAGTTTTTGTGGGCGTCACATGGGACGAGGAATTGTGTTTTTTACTACTTTTCATATTTTTATTACATTTTGTATCGGTTTTTTTCTATTGTGTGTTAATTTTTCTCAAAATAAAATATGTACTTTAATAATAAGTCCTTGGATTATTTGTGATGCATTAGAGGTAAACTGGGAGTTATATTGTGATAATTTAACATTATCTATGGTTTGTGTTGTAACTTCAGTTTCAACACTGGTACATCTTTACGCAAGTGAATATATGGAAAATGATCCACATTTACAACGATTTATGTGTTATTTATCATTATTTACTTTTTTTATGTTGATTCTTGTAACTGCAGGTAATTTTCTTCAAATGTTTGTTGGATGGGAAGGTGTTGGGTTATCATCTTATTTATTAATTAATTTTTGGCATACAAGAATTCAAGCAAATAAAGCGGCAATAAAAGCAATGTTATTTAATCGTGTTGCTGATATGTTTATGCTATTAGGATTATTTTCAATTTACTTACTTTTTGAAACTTTTGATTATCAAGTTATTTTTGCTATTGCTCCTTTAGTTAAAAATTTAACAATAACTATTGGTTTATATAATGCATCTGCTTTAGATTTAATTTGTTTATTTTTATTTTTAGGTGCTATGGGTAAGTCAGCGCAGTTTGGTTTTCATAATTGGTTGCCTGATGCGATGGAGGGACCAACACCAGTTTCTGCTTTGATTCATGCAGCAACTATGGTTACTGCAGGTATTTTTTTACTAATTCGTTGTTCATATCTTTTTGAAATGTCACCATCAGTTTTACAATTTGTTGCCATTATAGGGTCAATTACTGCACTTTTTGGGGCTTATACTGGATTATTTTCACATGATATTAAAAAAGTAATTGCATTTTCGACGTGTAGTCAATTAGGTTATATGATGCTCGCTTGTGGTCTTGAACGTTACAATGCAGCATTTTTTCATTTAGTAACTCATGCTTTTTTTAAAGCATTATTATTTTTAGCTGCTGGTGCAATAATTCATGCAGCTTTTGATGAACAAGATGTTCGTAAATATGGAAGTTTTAGACGATATTTACCGTTAACATATACTTGTTTTTTAATTGGTTCTTTGAATTTAATGGGAATTCCATTTTTAAGCGGTTTTTATACAAAAGATTTAATTTTAGAATTAGCATTTACTGGAATAACTCCTGCTTCAATTTTTTGTTACGGGCTTGGAGTTCATTCAGTTATTGTTACATCTGCATATTCAACTAGAATATTAATTCTTACTTTTTTAGCAAAACCAAATAATAATCGATATTTTGTAAATAGTACTCATGAAAGTTCTTTTAATATAAAAATTCCTTTAATTATATTAGCTTTTGTAAGTATTACTGCAGGTTATTTTTTAACTGATATTTTTTCAGGGTTAGGAAGCTTTTTTTATGGTAATTCATTTTTTTTTAATATTAATAATTATAATGTAAGTGATATTGAATTTATTGACCCTATTTATAAATTGATTCCATTATTAGCAGTTTGTAAAGGAATGATTTTTTCTATTTGCTTATACGTAAGAAATAAAGAACAATTTTTTGAAAGAAAACAAAGTATTTTTTTTAAATCTATTTATTCTTTTTTATTAAAAAAATGGTATACAGATCGTTTAGTAAATGAAGTATTAAGTACTTCAATTTTAGTTTTTGCAAAAAAATATCCTTATAATCAGTTAGATAGAGGTTTATTAGAAATTTTTGGTCCTACTGCTATTGCACGTGGTACTAATAATGTACTTTATTCATCTACAGATGTCACTAAATTTGGATCTAAATTTTTTTATTAATTTTATTTAGTATCTATTAGAGGTTAATTGTTTATTTATTTCGTGTATTGTAATAGAATTATTTTAGTGTTAGTTTATTTAGTAAAATAAATTAATTTTATTATACTAAAGTTAAGCTTTTATTAATATTAGAGGTTACACATATATTATTTTTAATAATAACATTTAAATTTTGTCTAAGTAGCTCAGGGGTAGAGTATTGGATTGAAAATCCATCTGTCAGTGGTTCAAATCCACTCTTAGACATATTTTATAAATAATAAAATTTATTATTAAATATTATTTGATATTTATTAATAAAAATAAAACTGTTAGTATCGTTTTAATATAAAATCTTTATGGAAATGAGGTTAGAAAATAAATTTATTTAATATTAATAAGTTATACTATAGATATTAGTTCTAATAATAATATTTAAAATTTATTTTTGTCTAAGTAGCTCAGGGGTAGAGTATTGGATTGAAAATCCATCTGTCAATGGTTCAAATCCATTCTTAGACATACTTTATTATCTTTTTTTTAGTATTATACTTTTTTATTTATTGGATTCGTAGGTATATTTTTTGTGGATATTATTTTTATCATCTATAATATTATTTTATGAATAGGCTTTTTTTAAAATTTATAATCAAGTATAGTCATTTTATACCTAAGAATATATTTAAAATTTTTCAATTGAATAAAAATAAAATTATTAAATCTAATATTCTTTTTGATACAGTTCAATATAAATCAGATTATAGAGGTGATAATTTATCAATTTTTTTTTTCCCACTATTAATAAATATTAGTCAAATATCAAATGATATTCAAAAATTTATTAATGAAAATAAAGTTATTAGTATTATTTCAGTATTAGTTTTTTATGAGGAAGGGAGTGATATTGAATACACTCATAGTTTATCTGATAGCAATAAATTGTATAGTTTAGATGATTTTGATACGTGGCCTACTTGTTTATTAATTAATTTAATAGAGAAGTTAGAACTATATAATTCTTTTAAAAAAATATCCCTTATTATTAAAATAAAAATAATTACAAAAGTTTAATTTATGAAGACTATAAATAATTTTAATAATTTATTTTTAAAACCTATAAAAAATTATTCTAATTTTAATTCTGTTAACTTTTATTGTGACTTTGAAACTATTTTAATTGATAATATTCACTATGTAAGTTGTTTTTCAATTGTGGGTCCTAAAATTTATTATTATAAATCATTGCCCTCAATTAATGGTTTGAATATAAAAAATGAATCTATTAAATTAATATTAGCTTTTATTCAAATTTGTAATGAATTAAAACAAAATATTTTTTCTATAATTAATACTAAAGTTTTATTTTTATTTCATAATTTTAATAAATTTGATTCATTTTTTATAATTAATAGTTTATCAAAAATTGCAGAATTTGAAGTTAACTTAATAACACGAAATAGAACAATATATAAAATGGTTGTTATTAATAATTTTAAAAATTTTACATTAGAGTTTAGAGATACTTATTTATTGTTAAGTATTAGTTTAGAAAAAATGGGAAATATTTTTTGTAGGCATTATAAAAAAATTAAATTTGATTATTCATTAAATATTTTAGAAGTTTATACAAAAAAAAATTATTCTGCTCAAAAAAAAATAGAAATATATTGTTTAAATGATTCTTTAGTTTTGAGAGAGGGTTTTGAGTGTTTTATTAAAGAAATCAAACAAATTTTGTTCGTTAATCCATTATTATGTCTTTCATTACCTAGTCTTGCTATAAAGATATTTTTAAAAGATTTTTATAATTTTCAAAATGGAGCTATTGAAAATTGTACTGGTAATAAAGAGGTTTTTATACGAAAGTCTTACAAAGGTGGTACTGCTGATGTATTTAAACCTCACATGAAAAATGGTTACCATTATGATATTAATTCACTTTATCCTTATGTAATGAAAGAGTTTAATTATCCAGTTGGCAAAGGAATTTTTGTTAAAAATGATGAAATAAATTTAGATACTTTTTTTGGTTTTCTTGAGGTTGAAGTTTATTGTCCACCGTCTATTAAAATTCCATTATTAACAAAATATGATAGGCTTAGAGGTTTAATTTGTCCCTCAGGTAACTGGAAAGATATTTATTTTTCTGAAGAATTAAAAGCAGCAAAATATTTAGGTTATAAATTTAAAATTTATAGGGGTGTTTCTTATAAGTCTAAAAAAATTTTTATTGGTATAATTCAAAAATTTCATGATTTACGTAATCAATATTCAAAAAATTCACCTAGTAATACAATTTTAAAGTTATTAATGAATTCTTTGTATGGGCGTTTTGGTATGAAACCTATACTTCCAGTAACTCAAATTGTTGATAAAAAAGAGTACAATAAAATACAAGCTATTTATGATATTTTAGATCAAACAGTTCTTAATCAAAAAATAATTGTAGTTTTTATTAAAAAACCAGTTGTAGAAAAATTAAATTTATTATTAAAGTTTAATTTAATAACAGAGAGTGAATATAATACTTTAAAACATGAATCTTTAAATAAATCATTTTTCACGCCAATTCAAATTGCATCTGCTATTACATCGTATGCTAGGATTGTAGCACATAAATATAAATCGGATTTCAATAATGAAATTTATTATTCTGATACAGATTCTATTTTTTGTAAATATCCGATACATAAACGCTATTTATCTGATGTAAAATTAGGTTTTATGAAAAAATGCGGTAAAGTTAAAGAAGCGTATTTTATTGCACCTAAAATCTATGCTTGCTTATATTTAAATAAATTTGATATTAAATGTAAAGGGGTTAATAAAGGATTAGTTTCTTTTCAAGATATTAAAAGTCTTTATATGGGAGAAAAGAAATCTTTTGTTAATATTTTATTGTTTAAAAAGGATTATAAAAAATTTATTATAAAAAAATTAGAGCAAAAAATAGATATTTCAGGTAAATTCTTAAAAAGAGAAAAAATATATACTAATGGAGTTTGGACATCTACCCTTCCTCGATATTTAAATAAAATTTCTTAAACACTGTTTTACTTTTTATTCGTTATTGATTTTAGAATAGCAAATATAACTATTTTTATTAAATTTTTTATCTTTTTTTTTCATAAATTATTATAATTATACCACACTTTGTTATACTCTGATACCTTTGTTAGGTTCCGGGCTTTTTTTATTTTTATACTTATAAATTTTTACTAATTATTTAGTTTCAGTTGCATACATATATTCACCTTCTTTTTTTTTACCCACGCACACGA
>Ga0233442_1001043_pt1 | contig 22867 bp, 24 predicted proteins | sample SI_123_September_3_FD_182789 | JGI IMG/M metagenome (GOLD analysis project Ga0233442, IMG submission 182789) | Seawater microbial communities from Saanich Inlet, British Columbia, Canada - SI_123_September2016_150_MG | ecosystem: Environmental > Aquatic > Marine > Inlet | place: Canada: British... | reverse complement strand
TCCCTTCTCAGTGCGAAGAGAAATCAAATCATCTTGGTTAAACAATGCAGGTCTCGGCCCTACAAAGCTCATGTCGCCTTTTAATACTGAAAACAGTTGTGGGAGTTCGTCCAAACTACTTAAGCGAAAGAAACTGCCAATATTAAATCAAATATTCTTTTCATTCTCCATAATTTTACACAATTATTAATCCATTGATATAATAGGTTGTTGTCAACCCAATAAATCTTTCGCTTTACTACTGTCAACAATTAGTAAAAAAATAAAGCGTACTGCGCCAGCCTCTTTGACCGCACTTTGCTTGCTAAATAAATAACGCGATCAACCGCAGCAAAACTAGCAAAAAAAAATCAGGATTATCTCCAAAATTCCACACTACAAACTGTTTAACTTCATTAGGAAGCGGGTTGGTTTTTTATGAACATCGATTAATATATTAAAGTTCTATTACAACCAAAGCCTTACCAATAAAATCTGTTACACCTGTAACAAATAATTTCAATTATACAAACTCTGGCTAAATTTTAATATTTTCAATAATTAAACAACTCTCTTTTGAATTGCCACGATCAAAATGTTGTTGAAAGACTTTTGGTGTAATGCCTCTTCCAGTCCATTCATGAGTGACACCTTTTAAATCAACCAATCGATATTTTGGCGGTAATTTTTTCTTGGCTTTTATCGGCTTTGGAATACAGTATAACGGATCCCTGATTAAATCGTCGACAGTAAGATTCTGTTCAGTAAGTAAGGATTTAATTTCTTTTATTTTTTGTACTTTTTGCTTGTGCTTTTTTCTTAAGTCCTCCTCTTGATTATTTCTTTGTTCAATGATAATTGTTAAATTAGATGAAAACTTTTTCAATTCATCTATATAGAAATCCTTGACAAGAGATTTTAAGCTGTTTCTATTTGTGACTAATTTTAAAAAATTATCCATTGTTTATATTCCTTTATTGGTATCTATTTTTAGACTTTTGCATGAATATTTTTAGACTTTTGCATGAAGATATATTCTATTTTTAATATAAAATTATAGCGCTTTTTTTTTAAAAAATCCAAATATCTTTCCAGGATATTTTAAAAGTATTTTAAATATATTTGTATCTATATTATTATCATGACAAACTTGAAGTTGTTCAATATTATTTATCCATATACTGCTGAAAGATGTACTAATTCCACCAATCCTCATCTTCACTAAAACATCTTGCATATAGCTGTAACTAATTTTATGAGTATATAGAAACCGTATCAACATATCAAAATCAGCAGCAATCTTCAAATCAGTTCTAAATACTCCATATTTTTCATAAACCTTTTTTTTTACAAAAAAAGTGGGATGAGCAGGCATCCATCCATAAGCAAATTTTAAGAGATTAAATTTACTGCTATCATAGTATCGTACAGTTTTATCTAAATTTTCAGACTTTACATAAACTAAATCAGCATAGACGCTATCTATCTGCTTTTCAGAAAACTCTTTTACAACCTTTTCTATCGCAAACTTATCTATATAAAGGTCATCACTATTAAGCATCCCTATGATATTTCCGGTAGCTAGCGCTACCCCTTTGTTCATGGCATCATATAAACCTTTATCAGGCTCACTAACGAACTTAGTTATTTTATCCCCATAGCTTTGCACTATTTTTACCGTACCATCAATACTAGCCCCATCTATGATGATATATTCTATATTTTGATATGTTTGGCTTAATACTGAATCTATAGTATCTTTTATAGTTTCTTGACTATTCCAAGAAACTGTTATGATTGATATTTTCAAATTATATTCTCCACATAAATGACACTACTATTTCTAAAATAATTATCTAAACTATACACATTGTTGTTGTTAAAGTTTTGTGATAATATTCCACAAAGATAACTTCCTAAAAAACTCACCCTACCTGTTGTTGACCTTTTATTTTCATTCATAAAATTTTATTTTCTTTAGTGGCTTTTAGCCAATTATTTATTTTTGACTTTAATTCATTAAGATTACTTTTATTAACTAATATATGTGAATTATCAATTGTACCTGGAGGCATAAAATAGCTCGAATCATAATTCATAATACAGAAATAATTTTTATCAAGCACATAAGCCAAATGAATAAAAAGGGAATCTGGGCCACAATACAAATCTACCTTTTTTAAAATGTCCACCGCTTTATTAAGTTTTATTTTTGAATAATAAAAATCTACATCTTTTTCAAAATCCTTATAAAATCCTAAATAATCTATTAAATAGATTTTCAAGCCATATACTCTAAAATTTTGAATGATACCATGCATAACTTTTGGGGATAAATGTCTTGCATCACTCCTCCCTGTGGGGTTTATTAAAATAGAATCTATATTTTGATCCATCATTTTTTTTCGTTGGAATGTTTTAGAATTTATACCTAAAAATTTAGCTCTATCTATATATACATTTAATTCCTTATCTGCTGCAAATAATTTATAGTCTCTTAATAAAATCTTTAATATCTTAAGTCTAAAATCTTTCTTTTCTAAGAAAATATCGCTTTGTATAGGGATATTTTCTTTAATATATTTAATTAAAAATAAAAAATCTTTCACACTTTTCAATATACCATCTTTTCTAATATTATAAAAAGACGGTATATCATCAAATACTTTATTAATCTTAATGTCATAAGCTAAATTTCTCGCAATATCATTTGTCAAACTTGTTCCAAATACTCTAATAGATTCACTATTGTTAAGTTTCATTACATTACTTAGAGATATTACGTTATCTCCAAATGCTTGCATTAAAAATAAATATTTCATATTGTTTCTTTCTTTTTTAGTGAAAAAAATATTCATTACTTTTTTATAAACTTTTAGTTTTTATTTTTTTAATTAAAAAATTAAAAACTAAAAAAAACATTAAGGTATAAAACATTGCCTTCATTGTCCAAATTTGCATTCTTGGTAAAACTAATATAAAAATAGAGAAGAACGACATTAGATATATTTTCTTTTTATAAAACAACACATTATTCATTACATTAAAATATTTAGATATTAAAAGCAAAGGAATAAAAAATAGAAATCCAAAATAAAAATATAATTGACCCACCAAAAAATAACCCCCATAACCAGCAATCAATCCATTGGAAAGTAAATATTTTGTATACTCTTCTAATATTGGATTGAACTCTACTCTAATAGAGGCAGGCATAATTTGCAACAAAAGATCCTGTAAATTTACTATCCAATAATCATAGGATAGTGGATTTATTATAATATAAAAAGCTGAAGAATGAGGGAATACAAATTCACCTGCTACTGTTTCAAATATTGCCATAGTATTTGTATAATCAAATGTTTGAAATCTAAAAATCGCAAAAATTAAAACACTTAATCCGAAAATAATATAATATAAGTAAATTTTATAACCTTCATATATAAAACCCCTAAGTTGCATATTAATAATAATTGGAAATAGCAATAACATTGCATACATGCGAATTCCAAGCATTAACAAAGTTATAGAAGATAAAAAAACTATTAAATAAATAAATTTATTTTTATTATATCTTTCATTAATATAAATAAATGGCAATAATGCAGATAAATATAATCCACCGCTTGAAATCAATTGCCAAATAATTTTTAATTCAATAGAGCCCTTTGTCTCTTGAATAAACCAAATATATCTACCATTTAAATAATAATATGAAAATATCAAAACTACTAGATATGCAATTGAGCATGTTAGTACCAACTTACTGTAAAGTCCATTAGTGTCTTTATAAAAAACATTTTTATTATTTATAGGTGAAAGTTTAGTTGGCTTATAAAACCAATCCAATAATATTAATGATATAAAATAAATAAAATTTACAATTGTTAGATTTTTATTGGAGAATAAAGCTTCATCAATATTATGTAAGAAAAATTCTCTATATTCATATATATTAAATATAAGTAAACCAAAGATAAAATATATACTAATGAATACATGCGCTAAATAAACAATATTAAAGCTTCGGAATTTAATAAAATTAAATATATAATGAATATAATAAATTAAAGATAAGTAGAAGATGCCACTCGACTCACTAAGAATAAAAAAAATAATTGCTATTAATCCATAGATCAGTAGCATTGATTGCTTCAAGTTAATCACCTTAACAACTCTCTAATATACTTAACTGATGGGTATACACCATATTTAGCGTGTTTTTTATAAAACATTTTATACCCAAGTTTTGCATTTTTAGACAAACCTATAGAGTCACCACTGTGTTTATTATATAGTGCGAGTACTTCTTTAATAACTTTCACTTCAAAGCCACTAAGTATCATTCTAGTCCACATATCCCAATCTTGACAAGATGGAAGGCCTTCATCAAAAAGACCCGCACTTATGATAGCTTTTTTTCTTACAAGAACGGAGGGAGACGGTATAAAACATTCTTTAAATATTTGATTTTTTAATTTTCCCTCAAGTTCACTTCTGTATCTATGTACTATATTTCTATCTTCATCTATAACATCAGTCCATGTATAAATTAAACCAATTTTCTCGTTACAGTCTTCTATCATCTTAACCTGCCTCTCTAGTTTCAATGGTAACCACTCATCATCATCGTCTACAAGAGCTATCAACTCATATTTTGCCTCTTTAATGCCAATATTTCTAGAATTTGGAGCACCTTTATTCTCTCTTTTTGTAATAAATTTAAACTCATTAAAAATATTTTTATATTTTTCTATAATATATTTATATTCATCTAAATTTGGTGAATTATCATCGACAATAATAATCTCAAATTCTTTAAATATTTGTTTTTGAATACTTAGCAATAGCCTATCCAAATAATATGGCCTCTTATATGTTGGGATCACTATACTAACTTTCAATTTTCAACCTTATATTGCTAATTTTATTTTTGTCAATATATTTCTTTAATTTTCCACTTGCACTATATTCATATCCATCAAATGTAAATCTTTCCATATTATCTAATATATTTTTATTGTTATTTAAAAATAGATAAATATGCCTAAACGTGAATATTGAAAAAACTTTTGTACTTATATCTATACAATCATTTCTAAAAATAAACTCTCTTTTCATTATTCCAAGAGGAGATATTATCCATAGGCGAACCCCCTTAAGGAATGATATTGACTTCCATCGAATAGATTTTTTCAACTTATTACAATAAGGTAATGGAAGCCCCTCTAAGGAATAAAGACTTTTTTGGAACTGCTCCCCTCCATAGCATGGAGTAATATTACTGCCTTTTGATACAATATATGGCATTGGCATATCATTTGTCCAGTATCCACCACTTTTAGATATTATTGCCTCATAGTTTGGTTTTATTATTTTACTAAAGTCTTTGTTGTTATAGCACTCTCGCTTTCTATATTCTATATTCGAAGTATCTAAAATTTCTAAAATTTCATTTGCCTTTGAAATAAAAAGCCCCATAAAAGGCAAGTAGTCAAAATAATTATTATATGGATACCATCCTATAAACTCTTCTTTTTTCATATCTACAACTCTTGGAATGCTTACCTCTACTCTATTCATAACAAGTGGAAAGCTCCCATCCTCTATTTGATATTTTTGTAAAAAATTAGAAACTTTCTCTATATCACCTAGCAACGTCTTATCATTTGTAAGCTTATATGCAAAAGCCAAAATATATATTAAAGCACCATAACCAAAAGATTGATTTTGACCTCGACCTATGTAAAGAGTATCACCATTTGAAAGTATAAAATTTCTTATAAAATCCACACCCTTTAAGAAGCTAACTTTAAAATATTTATCTTGGGTATGTTGATATATTTCCCCTATCATTGCCATAGAAAAGCAATGATATTGAAAAGATTTATCAGTTTTCTGGTCTAATATCAATCCAGATGTCAGTTGAAATTTATTGATCTTATTTTTTGCTTCATTGATTGCATGGCTTTCATCTTTCTTAGCCATTAACCTAGTTGCGCTTCTGAGCAAGGTCCAATTCGTCACTTGGGTATTTTTAAATTTTAATGGTTCAAAAAATTCTTTAATCGTCTCATCATTTGAGTTCTTATAATAATCTAAAAGTGCATAATTATTAAATTCCCAATGAAACTGGGAATCTACTTTATCTATAGAAGTATAAGATTTAACTAATTTAGCATGCAAATCTTTATTGAGCAATGATGTTCTTTGCAATAATGCTAGTGAAAAAGTTTCTCCATAAAAAGAACGAGATTTAAAATCACTTCTACCTCTTAGCCATTCAACTATAAAAGTTGAAATATTTAAAGATAATTTATTTAAATTATTAACTAACAAAAAAATTAATATCCTTTGAATTGTTTTCTAATTTTCTCAAGGATTGTTTTTTTAGGTTTATAATTTACATTATCTTCAACCATTTTAATAATTTCTTTTGAGCTCTCGCTCTTCATTAGATCCTTAAAGTCGTATTCTAAAAATACTTCAGGATGACCCTCTTTAAATAATACCTTTTTCGTTTTCAACATATAGTCTTGATGCCGAGTGGAAGCCTTAAAGCCCGCATAATGATGAATTGCAATATCTTTTACCCTTTGAGTGGGATTCTCTTTCGGATGCCAAATTGACACCTCTTTACCATCTTGTGTAAACCAACCCTCATCATAAAATGTTTCATTACCGCCTCTGTCGTGATGAGCTGCATGTACCCCCTTATTGTTTTTTATCATAATCGTGGCATAAGTATGTGCCTCACCAACTGGAACGATTGTATTAATATCATTTACAAAGAAATAATAAGGCCAGCCTACTGATAAAATAGAACCTTTTATTTTACTATTTTTTATATAGTCCACTACCTTTTGAGCATTTTCTTTACTATAAACTTCATCACCCTCTAGTCTAAGTATCCAATCACCATGACATTTTTTAAGCATGTCATTTCTAGTATGAATTAACTCATTTTTAGGTCTTAAATCTTCCCAATATTTTATTTTATTATCTTTGTCATAATTTTTAATTATATACTTAATGATATCTACCGTGGCATCCGTGCTACCACCATCTGTAACTATAATTTCATCGACATAATCATACATAGACATTATTACATAGCCTACAAACTCTTCCTCATTTTTTACCATCGTTATTGCTGATATAAGCATCGTAATCCTCTTTGTTAAATCTATAAATTGCCCATCTTTCTACATTAAAAATAGGATTATTGATTTTTAGTTCATATATTTTTGTTAAAAATTCTGGCTCTTTTCCATAAATCCTTTCAAACCAAGTTGGAAAAAATTGAATATATTCAACGTTGTTAGTAGAAAGGTAATTAAATATAAAACTCATATCATCTTTTCTATATAAATTCTCTTTTGTATTTAACTCTTTAGTGGTCAATCCTACTATATCCACTGTTTTATTATCAAGAAAGTATTTCATTCCAGCGTTTTCAATTGCTATAGCTGTATTGTTATCTAAATGTGTAGTAATATAATTACTCATACCCATCGCACCTTGATTCATACTGCTTATTATGTATGGATTTTTAACTTTTGCAAACGATGCAAATGAAGTAATAGAAATAATAATAGAAGCAATATAAATATACTTTCTATTACCTATATCTTTAATAGAATAAAAAAATAGCAAAATAATTAATGGCTCAATAAAAATAAAATACCTATTCATTTGACCAAGCCCAGGGGATAAAATAGTTTTATAGAATAAAAACACTAAAATCCCATAAAAAAGAAGATTTATTCCTTTTGTTTGATCGTTGTATTTAGAAAATTTATATCCTAAAAAAACTATGAGTAATATAATTAAACTATTATTGTTTTCTGAATAACCAAATAAATACTCTGGAATAAATACTAATGCATTAACTGCAAATGCCTTTAGAGAAAATGATGAAGCTTTTGAATAGAAAGTCGAGGGGAAAATTTTGTCACTAACATGATAGTACACAGTAAAGGTTATACTTAAAAATATGCCTATTAAAATTATGTACATCAATAAATATTTATATTCTCTTTTAAATAAAAAATATAAAATAAAAGGTATATTTAGTAAAATCATCTCTGGACGAATCATATAAAAAAGACTCGAAATAATGATAAATAAATATATTCTATTTACGATAAATAAATATACAGATAAATACAAAATAAAAATAGCTAGATTAATCTCAAGCCCAGACATAGTTGACCATATTATTTTAAAATATAAAATAGTTACCAATGTAGTGATAAAGGCTAATATGTTATTGCTAGTTAGCCGCATCATGATTTTAAAAGATAATATACTAGACAAAATCACTAAAATAAAAGAAGTTAAATGAAATGCAATATGTATATTTGTAGCATCTATGTTTAAAATCTTACCTACAAAATAAACTATATACGGCCATAAAAAGCTTGTTGTTCCTGTAGAGTACTCACCAATATTATATTGATAAAAACTTCCAAGCATCATGCTTTTGACATATTGCGCATAAATAAGACCATCTGATAATGAAAAATATAAAAAGTTTTCTCCATTAACTTGATATGATAAGAAATATGCCACTCCATAGACAACAAGTAACAATCCAATTAGAATAGTTAATAAAATATTTTCTCTACTTATCATTTTTCATCCACTCATTTATTTGATTAATGACAAACTCTACTCTTTTTTGATAAGTATGATTTTTAATAATAAAATTATAGTTTGATTCAGTCATCCTTCTTCTTTCTTCGTCACTTATTTTCTCTATCGAATCAACTATGCTCTCAGGATTGGTTTCCACAATATAAGTTTTATCCTCTGGAAAAAGCAATCTGAATTCTTCATCAGTTGGTATTTCTCCTATCGGTAGTGACTTAGCAGCCATAGCTTCGTACCACCTCATATTTGTTGGGATAAATCCTAAAATTTCATCTCTTGTATTTTTATCCAATTCATATCCAGATGGATAGCTCAATGTGAATTTTGATAATGCTAAAACTTGACAATACTCTTTATAACTCAAAGACTTTTTAAAAAAAATCCATTTTTTAAAAGAATTTGATTTTTTATATACCAAATTAGAATTTAATAAAATATCATCATAGTCCCCTCTAACTCGTCCCATTTGGACAATATCATGAGGTTTTGAATTTGCAAAGGAGTTAACAGTTGGCTCGATGGCAAAAGGGAGCCAGGCACATTTAATATTTTTTTGCTTAAGCCAGTTAACATTTTCTAAATATGCACAAAAAACAAAATCTATTTTATGTTCATTTATTAATGAAAGCCATTCATTCCAATATTTTTTCCATCCATCAACAATCCATAAAACTCTTTTTTGATTTGGATTATATTTAATAGCCTTAAATGCAATACTTACCATATCTGGTGATAATGCAGATGATAACAAAACATCTCCCTCAATAAATAAAGAATCTACATAGTTGTTTTTTAAATCTACTGGCCAAATGCCAGTAGATGCTTTTTCAAATAAATTTACATCTGGCATATAATTATTAATAAATTTATTTGACACCAATAGATCTTCAAATAAATTCATATTTTCATTGCCCGCTCTTCTCCATTGAGGAGTGAATTTTCTCCAAATTTCTATAGTGTTAACGTAGGTTATTTTCAAAAGCCGCCTTCTGTCTTTAATTCACTATTGCTCAAAAGAATATTTAGCATATCTACACCATTTTGTGAAAGATTTTTCAAGTCTTCTAACCCATTTAAAAGTTCAATCTTACCGGTTTGTTTATTTATAAAATAAATATAAGTAAAGCTGTCTAATATTTTTTTTACTTCTACTTTAAACTTACCTTGATCAACTAAATTCTTATTCCATATTTCTAACATAATAATGAGATGTTGCATATTATTTAAGATAATTTCTTGCAAGTTATTTAAAACAATATTTTCAAACCCTTCAACATCAATTTTTAAAAAATTGATCGACTCAATGCCTTCTTTTTTAAAAAACTTTTTCCCATCAACACAATCAATATATTCAAATAAAAATCTATATCTGACATTTTTCGCTATCAATGAAATGTTTCCAAAATTTTTATAATTCAAATAAATTTTCGAATAAGAGTTGGAGTCACTTACCGCAAGATTATAAGGAATAATATTTTTAAACTTATTTTTTTTTATACTAGATATCATCATTTTATAATGAGAGCTGGTTGGCTCAAACGAATAAACTTTCCCTTTCTCACCAAGAATTTGTGATGCAAGTAAAGTGTAATAACCAATATTAGCCCCTATATCAACAAAAACATCGTCATTCTTTAAATTATTTCTAATAATATTGGTTTCTAATGGCTCCCAAAGTCCTGTTCTAGATATTTCATCGCTAATAACTTTATCATTACTATAAATATTAATAGAAAATCCATTTTTAGTATCTACAACTTTTCTATCTCTTTGTATTAAATTAGGAATAACAGTATTCCAAATATTATAAAACTTATTTATCATTTTTACTCTTTGTTTTTTTATATAAACTATATGATAGTAAAATTATCACTATCGCTACTAAATTTTTCATTTTAAGCAACCCACTAATTCCTTCATAAGCTATATAAATGATTGATGAAACAAGAGAAAGTATTAGGACTGGCAATGAACAAATCATAAAAAAATCTTTTATAGATCCTTTAATTGAAATATATGCAACAAATGGCGCTCCAAAAGTTTTAATTATTACTACTGATGTAACTATCCACATCATATAAGTAAATATTTCTGAATCATATTCTCCAGTTAATATATATATTAAAAAATCTCCAAATAGCCAATAACCAGCTATCGTAATAATTCCAATAGCAATAGATGACAATAAAAAATAATTTGTTATTTTCTTAGCTTCTTTTTCACTAGATGTATTTGATAATGCTACACTATTTTGATAGTTGATAATACTTGGAATTAAATTAGCATAATTTGCAGCATTAAGGCCGATATTGTACTGCCCTATGCTATATAAGCTCACAAAAAATGAAAGAAAAATGGTGTCAGCTCTATACAAAATATTTGCAACTATACCTATTAAGTGACTCCATAAAGAATATGTCATAAAAGACTCTTTCATAGATATATAATCTACCTTTTTGAATATAAGTTTAAAATCATATTTGACAAATACAACGTAAAACCAAATTGATATAAACACTACCGATACAATAAAATCTTTAATAGCAATAAACCAAACATATGGATAGATAAAAAGCCCTAGTAGAAGCAATAAACTTAAAGTGTATCTAAAAATACTAATTTTTGTTACTAATTTTTGATTAAATTTAGAAGTTGCATAAATCATAAAAGGAGCAACTAAGCTATCTGCTATTGTAAGAAATGTTATAGACCATATTGCAAACACAAAGCTATTATTTTGATAAGCATAATAAAATACAATTGACGCAATCAACGCAATTATTATAAAAATTGCTCCTTTTAGTAGGTTAAACATAACAAAATTATTTAAAATCTCATGGGTTTTATGAGTGTACTTATTATGATCTCTAACAATAGAGCTTTCAAGTGAGATATTGAGAATATTAATAAAAGCATAGTAACCAACAATGATTCCAATAATTCCATAGTCGTCTCTTGGTAGTAGTCTGATAATTAAAATTGTTGCTATTAATTGAATAATCATAATTACAATTTTTTCAATACCAGATGAAATAACATTTGATATTATTTTCTGCCTCACACTATTTCCATCTTTACATGCCACATAAGATTACTACCTTTTGGAACTTTAACCATACCAAAGGCTGCTGGATTTAAGAACCTTCTAATAACTATATTTTTAAATGGGGCTCTCTCACCCCTATACCATAATGCATTTTTAACATATTTAATAGCCAAAAGTGGTTTTGAAATAAATTGGGGTAGTGGTCGAGTTGCAGCCCAAGCTGTGCAAATTTTGATAACTTCTTTATCCCACTCTTTTGGTACCATTCTTACATGTACTATCCATTCATCTTTATTGTCTCGTACATACATTACAGGCTCCATTGTATTTGGTACAATTTTATCTAAAACTGAAATATTTATTCCAAAGCCTTTTGCCTGAAGATAAACACTATCCACTGGGTATTGATGGTAAATGTTTGTATTATTATGATAGTAAATTTTATTATCAATTTGCGCATATTCTATCAACTCTTTTTTAAATCTAAATCGCATAACAAAATCCATAAACATACTATCTTCTAATGTGGTGACCTCTACCCTTCTAATAACACTATTTTCTTCTAATTTATCATCTATATTTAATTTCCACACACCCTCTTTCATTTGTGTAGTTAGGCCAGCCTTGTAGCTTCGGTCATCAATCTGATAGTCTTCTTTTTCTATTTCATATCTATAACCCACCCCATCTTCCAGTGAAAAGAATGCACTACTATCTGCAGTTTCAATTCCCCAAGGGTTGATTATGTTTTTATTTTTGTAATATAATCTAAATATTACATTTTTATCTATCTTCCATTTAAGCATTTTTTACTCTTTCTACAAGCTCAAGCCACTGTTTTTTATAATTTTCAAAAGAATGGTATTGTTCAACATATTCTCTTGCTTTTTGTGCATATTCTTCATAATTACTTTCTATATGCTGTATTTTTTCTACATATTCACTTTCATCATAGTTATCTACAACAAATTCAGGAATTATTCTTTTTAACTCAGGCCCTAATCCAACATTACTCATAATGATCGGCAGTCCACATGCCATCGCCTCAAGCGGAACCATAGGCATGCCTTCAAAACGACTTGGGAAAATTAACATCTTGTATTGTTTATATATTTGTGGCATTTGTGAATTACTTACACTTTCAAGCCAACCAAGACCTGGTGATGGCTTTTGATTTGTTACGCAGTCAATTTGAAAACCTTTTTTAGAAAGATTTTCTAAAATATCAAAACCTTTTGCATAATAATTATACGAGCCTACAAAAATATATTTATCTTTTTTGATTTGATCATTTGGTTTAAAAAGTTCAGTGTCTATTGAATTGGCAATTACCTGGTCAACTTTCACCTTATCCTCTTCTAGTATATTTTTTATAAATTCAGATACACAAACCACATACTTATTTCTAGCACTTGATTTTTGAATATAAACACCTCTCGTCAAGCTAAGATAAGTTTTTTTTGACCAAAGTTGTTTAAGATGATCCCTATAACCTTTATCGCATCCATGAAAAAGGTTGATCATTTTTGGGTGGTTAATCCCCCATCCATATTCCCCATTTGCTATAACCAAATCGTATGTATATATATTTTTTTTAAATCTATATGCTGTAATAAAAGGCAATCCAATGACTTTGGTCATAATCTTTGTAAATAATGTATGCTTAAAATTATCAGTAGTAATTAATTCTGTATTATGATTAGCTTGGGTAAATATATCGATTAATATTTTATTTACAGATTCGACGCCACCTGGAAACTCTTTATATGGAGTTATTAAAGCGATATTCATTTTGATAATTTTCTACATAAATATTGTGGTATTTTTACTAGTGGTTTTATAAATAGAATATTTAACATTAAAATAAAAAATAGAAATAATCCAATGTTTTTACTATACTTAATTTCTAGTTTATTTTTAAATTTATCAAAATATTTATTATAAAAATAATTAGTAAAATAAACATTCCAATAAATTTGCTTTAACCTATTAACTCTTTGTCCGCCTTTATTAATCTCCTGCCTACTCACATGGTAGCAGTGAGTATCATTAGTACAAACAACCTTAAAATTATTAATAAAAATATTAATTTGAAAATCTGACTCTTCTCTATAACCATTTCCTTTTGCATAAAAAGGGTCATATTTAAACTCTTCAAGTAAATGTTTTTTTGTTAGAAATAATGCATGCGTCATAGGAAGCTCAATATCACCTTCAAAATATGCATTTACATTATTTCCAAAATGATATTTATTAAATGCCTCTATTCTTTCAAAACCAAGACCAAATCTTTTTCCTGACTCATTATCTGTTTCATTAACAAGTTTATAGATTATCCTTCCTGATATTAATCCTATTTTTTCGTCTGAAGTCATTTTATATAAAAGAGTTTCTGCATAATTTACCTCCAAAGAGGCGTCATCCTCTCCAAACAGTATGTATTTATTTATAGCATTTGTATACCCCGTAATTCTTCCGGCTGCAGCACCCTTTCTTTCATCATGTTTAATATATTTTGTACTAATATTTGTATATATTTTTGATATTTTTGATATGATTTTTTTTGTATTGTCACTACCATAATCATCTACCACTATTATCTCAGTAACATGCTTTTGAATATAATAGCTTTCTATAACTTTTTCTAGTATATAGCCTCTATTTCTTGTTGGAATTATTATTGTAATCAATTTTTTATCCGTTAATTTTATTGGCTAACTTCATTGCACTTTCTATACAAACATCCATATTGTAATACTCCCATTCTCCAAAACGACCAATAGTATGCATTCCAATTTCATCTAGATATTTTTTTATATTTCCTGTTGTTTTACTGTAATTTTGATCGTATACAACATATGCATAATCAGATACATTGTAGTCTAGCGGCTCTAATAAATAGTCAAATTTTCTACCATGATATACCATCTCTTCAAAACTATGCTCACCTATACTTTCTGTAATAGTGTAATTTTTCTGAGGACTGAAAAAATTTCCAATATGAATATGCCTATGAAAAATTGTTTCTGACGATGGATAATAGCTCCATGTAAAATTAACAGGTTTGGTTTTCCATAAAACATTTGTTAGCTTATTGTATTTTAATTTTTTAGCATCTTTTAAAATATTACTGGGAGTATTTTTAATTACTGTAGGTAATATATTTAATGGCATGGTATTTATAACTATGTCATACTCATATTCATTATTTATAATCCATTTGTCTTTTATTTTATTAATGTCTTTTACAGTAAATTCGGTTATGATTCGAAGACCACTTCCCAGCGCCTCAATAAAGGTATTTTGATTATTTGTATTTGGATAAAAGAATGTACTATGTGGCATTGTATCTTTATTTTCTTCAATAAGAGCCTTAAAGAACTCTTTTTTATTTGGCAAAGGAAGTTTTCCTTCAATCCATGAATGACTCATTTGAGATGGGTCCATTTGCCATATTTTTTTGTTATATGGTATAAAATATTCTCTAGCCAAAGTCTTTCCAAATTTTTCTTCAAACCAATCGGCTAAATTATCGACTTTTCTATCTTTTGATGACATAAAGTCTTTTGTAATATTAAACGCTAAATTTTCATCAAATTTAGCTATTTCCTTTACTGAATATTCGATTGGATATGATATAAAATTATTGCATAGGTTGATTTTGGCCTCCCTCTTTACATGGTGCCACTTATCTTTAGACAATACATTATTAAAAATAAAATCCATAACGGTTTTATTTTTAGAGTTTAAGCAGTGTCCTCCTACCATATGATATGCTGTACCATCAACATCTTTTGTTTTAGCAATACCACCAATCTCAGACTCTTTTTCATAAATTGTCACGTTATGATTTTTTGAAAGAAATCTACCAGCAGCTAATCCTGATATTCCTGCTCCAATAATACAAATTTCCATTTTTTCCCTTTTAAATTAATTTATTTAACTCAATCTGAGTTAAATAAATCACGTGTATAAACCTTGCCCTTAACATCATTTAATTCATCCGCCATTCTATTAGCAACAATAACATCACTGATTTGTTTAAAGTCATCTAAGTTGTCAATCACTTTAGAGTGGAAGAACTCATTCTCACCCTGTTGCGTTAATGTAGGCTCATAGATAATCACTTCAATGCCTTTGGCTTTAATGCGCTTCATAATACCTTGAATGGAGGATGCTCTAAAGTTATCACTTCCACTCTTCATGATAAGACGATGTACACCGACAACTTTAGGATTCTTGCTAATAATAGAATCTGCAATAAAATCTTTACGCATTGAGTTAGCATTAACAATGGCACTGATTAAAGCATTAGGCACATCTTCATAGTTAGCTTTAAGTTGTTTGGTATCTTTAGGCAAGCAGTAGCCCCCATAACCAAAGGATGGGTTGTTATAGTGTGATCCAATTCTTGGATCAAGGCCCACGCCTTCAATGATTTGTTTTGAGTCTAGGTTATGCGCTTCAGCATAAGAGTCTAGCTCATTAAAGTAAGATATTCTCATAGCAAGGTAAGTATTACTAAAAAGCTTTACTGCTTCTGCTTCTGTTGAGCCTGTAAACAAAACATCAATATCTTCTTTAATAGCGCCTTCTTGTAGAAGGTCTGCAAACTTACCCGCTCTATCAGACTTCTCGCCCACAATGATACGTGAGGGGTGTAGATTGTCATAAAGTGCCGAGCCTTCTCTTAAAAACTCTGGTGAGAAGATAATGTTATCAATATTAAACCTATCCTTAATACTTTGTGTATAGCCAACTGGTACGGTTGACTTGATAATCATGATAGCCTTAGGATTAATATTGATGACATCTTGAATGACCTCTTCTACGGATGAAGTATTAAAGTAGTTATTAGTGGTATCGTAATCAGTAGGCGTGGCAATGATGACAAAGTCAGCATTTTTATAGGCTAGCTCTTTATCTAGCGTAGCAGTAAAGTTAATATCTTTGTTAGTTAGGAAATCTGTAATCTCATCGTCAACAATAGGAGAGATTTTATTGTTAAGTTGTTCAATCTTCTCAGGGATGATGTCAAGGGCAATTACCTCATGATTTTGGGACAAGAGCATAGCGTTAGAAAGGCCTACGTATCCGGTACCGGCTATAGTGATTTTCATTTAAAAATATCTGAATACCACTTATAAGTCTCAACAAGCCCCTCTTTTAAATCCACACCATATTCCCATCCCATTCTTTTCAATCTTGTAATGTTAATCAATTTTCTTGGAGCGCCATCAGGTTTTGTTGCATCAAAAGTTAGCTTGCCTTCGTACCCAACTATCTGCTTCATTGTTTCTGCCATTTCTCTAATAGTTACATCTTTTCCTGTGCCAATATTAATATGCGATAGCATTGGCTGGGTATTAATTTTGTAAGTTTTTTCATCTAATTCTAATACAAATAAAGATGCTTGTGCCATGTCATCCACATATAAAAACTCTCGCATAGCATTACCTGTACCCCATACAACTACTTCAGTATCATTATTAACCTTTGCCTGGTGGAACCTTTGCATTAGTGCTGGGATAACATGTGAGTTCTCTGGATGGAAGTTATCATTAATGCCATATAGGTTAGTTGGCATAACTGATCTAAAATCTGTACCGTGTTGACGATTGTATGATTCACACAGTTTAATGCCCGTAATCTTGGCTAACGCATAAGGCTCATTGGTTGGCTCTAGTACGTCGGTAAGTAGCGCATCTTCGCGCATAGGTTGTTCAACTGCTTTAGGATAGATACAAGTACTGCCTAAAAATAGTAGGCGTTTAACTTTGTTCTCATAAGCTGAGTTAATAACATTAGCTTCTATCATCATGTTTTGATAAATAAAGTCTGCAGGATAGGTGTTATTCGCATGAATGCCGCCCACTTTAGCTGCCGCTAAGATAACGTAGTCAGGTTGCTCTTGTGTAAAGAAGTTTTGTACTTGTGCTTGATTGGTAAGATCAAGTTCTTTATGCGTGCGCATAATAAGATTAGTAAAGCCTCTTGACTCTAATTGTCTGACAATAGCCGAACCTACCAAGCCTCTGTGTCCTGCAATATATATTTTATTATTAAGATTCATTTAATTAATTTACTTGTGCTCGTGCTACTCGTTAAAGTCTGGCGCTTTAAAACCGTGTTCTTTAACTAATGAATCACGCTTGGCAATGTTGATGTCATTTTCCATCATCTCATGTACCATCTCTTCAAGAGTAATTTTTGGCTCCCAGCCTAGTTTTTCTTTAGCTTTGGATGGGTCACCTAATAATGTTTCAACTTCAGTTGGACGAAAATATCGTTTATCAACTGACACCAGCAAATTACCAGTTTCGCTATCATAACCTTTTTCATCCATGCCTTCACCTTCCCAACGGATGGTTTTACCTAGATAACCCCAAGCGAAGTTAACAAAGTCACGTACTGAGAACTGTACACCTGTAGCAATACAAAAATCATCTGGCTCATCTTGTTGTAGCATTAGCCATTGCATTTCAACGTAGTCTTTAGCATGACCCCAATCTCTCTTAGCATTCATATTACCAAGATAGACTGTATCTTGTAAGCCTAGTGAGATACGCGCTAATGCACGGGTGATTTTACGAGTAACAAAGGTTTCCCCACGAACTGGAGATTCATGATTAAACAAGATACCGTTACAAGCGTACATGCCGTAGGCTTCACGATAGTTAACGGTAATCCAGTAAGCGTAGAGTTTTGCTGCAGCATATGGAGAACGTGGATAGAACGGTGTAGTCTCTTTTTGCGGGATTTCTTGCACTTCCCCGTATAGCTCTGAAGTAGAAGCTTGATAGTATCGTGTTTTCTTTTCTAAGCCTGAGATACGAATAGCTTCTAGTATGCGTAATGCGCCAAGGCCTACGGTATCGGCTGTATATTCTGGGGTTTCAAATGAGACGGCAACGTGTGATTGTGCACCAAGATTGTAGATTTCATCAGGTTGGATTTGTTGAATGATGCGCACTAGGCTCATTGAATCAGATAAGTCGCCATAGTGAAGTACGAGCTTACAATCAGCTTCATGAGGATCTTGGTATAGATGATCAATACGATCAGTGTTAAATGATGATGAACGACGTTTAATGCCGTGTACCTCATAACCCTTGTCTAATAAAAATTCTGCTAGGTAAGCACCATCTTGTCCGGTAATGCCAGTTATCAATGCTACTTTGTTATTTATCATATTTAACCTTTAAAATAGTCCTTTACGTATTTGTTCACTTGTTTACTTTCTAATAATTCATCAATAGCAAGTCATTGATATTCGCTGCGTTGTTCGGTTGGTAAATTGAGTGTCTCTTCTATTTCAATCTCGTAAGCCAAATTAACATAGTGTGTTGATACATTCTGTCATCATAAAAATGTTCGAATACACCTATAAATCTAGACTCTAATTTTAAACTAATATTGAGCTCATTGTTAGCTACATGTGTCATCGCATTATCCATTGTTTAATTTTTATAAACTCCACTACCAATTGAGAAAAAGTAGCCTTGTGCAGGTTTATTTATGCGCCCATCTAATAGGATCTTGTTGTTTTTTTAACGAGCAGGTCAATTGAAATTAATGGAGTTGAATCTATAACTATTTCAAAGGTTTGATTGTCCAATATTAACCTTTAACCCTACCGTATATATCTTCAAACCTAACGATATCATCTTCACCTAGATAAGAGCCACTTTGTACTTCGATGATTTCTAGTGGCTCGCTAGTTTGGTTTTCTAGACCATGGGTAGCACCCAGTGGAATGTAAGTAGATTCCCCTTTGTTAAGGGTGAATATTTGCTTGCCATTAGTCACGGTTGCCGTGCCACTGACAATCACCCAATGCTCTGCGCGCTTATAGTGCATTTGTAATGAGAGCTTAGCATTAGGCTTCACATATAATCTTTTTACTTGGAAGTGCTCACCTGATTCAATAGAATCGTACCAGCCCCAAGGACGGTAAACTTTGCGATGTGAAGCGCTCTCGCACCGGCCACTAGCTCGTAAGGATTCAACAATACTCTTCACTTCTTGAGCTTTGTCTTGGGTGGCGATAAAGGTTGCATCAGGCGTGTCTATAATAATTAAATTATCCACACCTATGGTTGCTACCATATGGTGATCAGCATTGATGTAAGTATTAGTGGTTTCTTGAGTAATAACATCACCTTTAATGACGTTACCTTGACTATCTTTTGTGCCAATATCATATAGTGCTGGCCAAGCGCCAATATCGTTCCACTGTGCATTCAATGGTACAACCACAACATTACTGGATTTTTCCATAAGGGCGTAGTCAATAGAATCAGATGGGGAAGATTCAAAAGCTTGTTTTTCTAGGCGAATAAAGTCTAAATCTTGTACGGCATCATTGATAGCGTTATTAACTGATGTAACGATATTAGGTGCGTGCATTGTAAGCTCATCAATAAAAGTGTGTGCTTGAAACATGAACATGCCAGAATTCCATAAATAGTTACCCTGCTCTAAGTAAAATTCTGCAGTTTGCAGGTCTGGCTTTTCAACAAACTCTTCGACTTTGTATGTTCCGTTGTTATTCTCTTTTGATGATTTGATATAGCCGTAGCCAGTATTTGCATTCGTTGGCACAATGCCAAAAGTAGCTAACTTACCACTTTGTGCCTGTTGATTTGCCACGTTAATTGCTTTATGAAAAGCGTCAACATCTTGAATGACATGATCAGCTGATAAAACTAGTAATGTCGAGTCATCTGAATCTTTTAATGATTGTAGTGCTGCAGCCGCTATTGCGGGAGCGGTATTCCTGCCAACAGGCTCTAATAATATTGTTGGATTTTTAATGCCAATTTTCTGGCATTGCTCTGCGACTAAGAAACGATGCTCGGCATTGCAAATGATAATCGGATCTGTAAGATTGTCTAATCTATTAAGACGCAGGATGGTTTCTTGCAGCATGGTGTTATCACCCACTAACGGTAAATACTGCTTAGGGTACTCCTTACGAGATAGTGGCCAAAGGCGCGTTCCTGATCCACCTGAAAGAATAACTGGTATTATTTTAGACAATGCTTACCTCTAAATATTTGTTGTATTTTAATTGATCCACAAAGCTAGGGTAGACCAAATTTAAGACTGAATAACGGATTTAAGTGACTTTTAAAGTAAATAGAGGTTTACCCTTATCTAAAAGGTTTATAAAAACTCTCATCAGCAAGCTCTAAAAGCTCTTTATCGCCACAAGTATCACCATAGGCATAAATGTAGGCATAATCGCTCAGGATATACACTTCTTTAACTCTATTAACCTTTTCTATGCCATAACAGTTCTTGGTCAAAAATCTCCCTGTTACTACACCGCCTTTTATCTCTATCCTTGTGGCTATCGTACCTAAGTCATTTTTATCACACCACGGCTTCAGCCAACACTCGATAGATGCGGAGACGACAACAACTTCGTGGCCTTGGCTTTTATGCCATGAGATTTTTTCCATTGCCTTTGGTCGTAGTATTGTCTCTATACACTTTAAAGAGTATTCTTCTGTCACTTTCAGAAACTGATTTTCACTCATACCCTTGAAAAAATAAGAGAACATCCACTGTTTGGCCTTATAGTTGGGGATAAGCTTCAGCTTATATGTAATCAGCATAGGGGAAAGAAGCAATATTCCCCATCCAGTCTTAACATCTCCAAAAACAAAGCGGATGAATTTAATCAAACTGTCATCCGTGGTAATAGTGCCATCAAAGTCTAGAAAGGCAATACAATTCATAATACTCGACCTAAAAATATAGATACGTAAGGAGGCTTTATAGATTTCACATAAGAGGCTAATAAAGAAAATACAATTATGAGATATATCCTTAATATATATATGGTATTAATAGAAATTAAGCTCATTATAATCATGAGTGTATCAAAAGTTGGTAAATTTTCAGGTAAAGGCTTGCAGTGTACCAACATAATATAAAGATTTAAAATTCATGGAATTTATTTTTCCATGCATAATTAAAAGAATAGAATAAATGAACCTACTTAAAGTATTTATATGCTCATCTTCTTAAACTGAAACTCTGGAATACTACGTATGATCAACATCATCCATCTCCAAATCCATTTCGTATAAAGTACATTTTTACCCTTCTGCTGTGCCTTGTAAATATCTTCAGCTACCTCCTCAGGTTGTGCTGTCAGTTTTTCTGGAAGATCCATTCCCTCGGTCATCTTCGTAGACACAAATCCAGGTTTAACTGTCAATACATGCACCTGAGCATCATAAAGTCTATTTCTAAGACCGGAAAGATAAGCGGTAAATGCTGCTTTAGCTGAGCCATAGATATAGTTACTTTTGCGTCCACGATCACCAGCAACAGAAGAAATTCCTACAATAAACCCACTTTTTCGTTTTTCAAAGTCATTAGCAATAATATTAAATAGACTTACAACACCCGTATAGTTGGTATCCATGATTTGCTGTGCTTCAATGAAGTCTGCTTGTGCTTTTTTTTGCTCACCAAGATACCCAACAGCAGAGATAACACCTAGCGGCTTCTCATCTAACTTGTTGTAGAATTCTTGGTGGCTTTTATAGTCCAGAATATCAAGCTCAACTAGGTTGACTACTCTTTGTGTTCTAACTGTTACATCATCGGCAAACTCTTGCAGTTCATCTGAACTTCTAGCAGCAAGGTAAAGGTCATACCCATGTTTAGCGTACTCTCTTGCAGTTGCTTTAGCGATATCGCTTTTGGCACCAATGATCAATATATAATTCATATTATATTCCTACTCTTTTTGATTGAAGTGATTGAAACTTACTATCCATCTTATTCTCTTTTCTGTATTGTCTAAAAGACTCTATTTTTGGGTAGCCTTTTTCAAAGGCCTCTTGACTGACACGTGCATCTTTGGCGAGGTAGATGCGACCTTTGTATTTGACAACGATCTCATCTAATTTATTCAATAGATCAAACAGCCCCTTCTCTATTTTGAAGTCCAGCGCAAGGCTGTAGCCTTCCATCGGAAATGAAAGGTAATTATCATTAGCTTTACCATAAAGTTTAAGCACTGCAAGGAACGAACCCTTTCCAGACTTTGAGATCGCGCTTAATATCTCTTCTAAACCTTTATAACTTAACTCTTTAGGTAAGATGAACTGATACTGGGTAAAACCGTTCTTGCCATAGATGTGATTCCAGTGTCCAATGGCATCA
>Ga0233442_1001038_pt1 | contig 22934 bp, 37 predicted proteins | sample SI_123_September_3_FD_182789 | JGI IMG/M metagenome (GOLD analysis project Ga0233442, IMG submission 182789) | Seawater microbial communities from Saanich Inlet, British Columbia, Canada - SI_123_September2016_150_MG | ecosystem: Environmental > Aquatic > Marine > Inlet | place: Canada: British... | reverse complement strand
CCAACTCAATATCGATGCTTCTCCTGCGCCAATAGCATCACCTGCTGAAGCAACAATCAGTTCACCTGCGCCAGCAAGCAGGGGTGCGCTTGCATCGCGTCTCAAAACTGTCGTGTTCCCTGCTCCGGCCAACAAATCCATCATTTATCCTTTTATTATCGGAGCAGAGCGTGAACTCTGCCCCGACATGGCGTACACCATTTACCGTGTGGAGGCGACACGGTTAACTTATGCTCTACGCATCAATAGTTGCTTTACTCCATTGATTTGGTTGCATAATTTCGTAATCACAGTGAGTGAATACTCGCATCCAAGTCTCGTTGGCTGTCCAACCAGTAGTTGCATAAGGGTTAAAGTCAACACTCATTTGACCGCTATTCGCAACCAGAATGTCTTTCAAGTTACCAAGAGCGATAAAGCCAGACATTTGTGGATGTGTGACAATTTCGTATCCATAGATTCTCGCAGGTTGCTCGTTAGCCGGGTCTGAGAACGAGAAGCCTGGAGTGGTTAGAATAGCACCAGAAGCTATAAGTCCCAAATACTCACCTTGAGTCATTAGGATTTGGTTTTCAGCAGGGTTGCCAGAAGGAGCGTAGTCAACGATACATTCACCCAAGAAGGCAGCAACATCGTCAAACCCTAGGGTTGTAATAGCTGTCTGGTCATTAGTAGCCAGACCGCCATTAAGCAAACCATCAGTAGGTTCTGCGTTCTCTAAATCACCAGCAAGGATTGCGGTTTCTTTTGCAAGCAAAATGGAACGAGCCATTCTTGCCGACATGATACCACCAAAGCCAATATCAGGTGAATCAAGAAGCTCGTTAGCAATCTTGACATAAGAACCAAGCAATGCAGGGGTCAGTGTTGCTTGCGCAAATGTTGACTCGTCCTCGTCCATTGCAACACCCTGTCCAGTTGCTCGCCATGTAGCGATAGGCAACAGGAGGTCTTTATTGACTTTTAAGGTAGTCCCGGCAGGAACAGTTATCTGAGTGGTTCTTGGCAGAATGTTTCCATACGCATCGCCAATCCCAAATATCTCTTTTGCCAGAATGTCGTCTACCAAATAACCAGCAGTGGCATCAGTAGTAGTGGTGTAGTCAGCAACAGCTTTCTCATTAAAGCCAGCGGAGGTTTTGTTTGTCTTGTTGTGCTTAAACGCCTTGCTGATAAACTTTGACATCTCATGCTCAAAGTCCTGTGCACCTGACTTGCCATGCTCTGCTTCCAAATAAGCTCGCATCTCAACTACATCTTTTACTACTTGAGCATTGGATGTTTGTAGCTCTGAGAGGCTCTTTTCAACTTCTATTACAGACTTGGTTGATTCATCAACCTTGCCTACAGCTTTCTCGATTTGTTCAACGGCTTCGTTAAGCGCATTGTCTTTTGTTTCTTCACTCATTTTGAGTTATCCTTTTCAGGTTAAATTATTCTTATCTTATCTATCAGAAGTCAATCGCTGTAGGGCTGTTGCCAACCTACCCAAGACTTCATTTTCATCGGACTGCATCTCTTGCACAGCCTCAATAACTTCAACATTCTTTTCCTCTGAGTAGCTCATTGCTGACTCAATAGCCTTCAACCGTGCCTCAAGTTCGTCACGATAGAAACTCAACTCAGCTCGCAACTCCTCAACTTCTTTATTCTCTGCATGTTCATCTTTAACCAAGTTTGGATTGGCACTCAGAAACGACTTTGCAAAAGTGCTACTGTCTGCATTGGCAGGAACATTCACAACAGACACCTCATGTAGAGATGCTTCAAATATTTCCACACCACCAGCCCATTTGTCGCTATCATCACGCCACGCCCACTTGTCACCAACTGTCATAAAGCCAACGCTCCACTGGTCAAGGAAGCCTCGTTCCATCTTACCAGCGATACTAGCAGCGAACTCATCGTCAACATCAAACACATACGCCATGTGTAGAGCGTCATTGCCTTTGAATTTGTCGAGATATGCCTTGCCTTTACCGATGGCAGGAATCTGGTGTTCGTGTCCCCACAAGATACGACCATGCTTGTTGAATTTATCAAGCACCCAGCCTTTACCTTTATCGTTCTTACCTTGATGGATTATATCGTTATCCAAATCCACATTGGCAGTTGAAACCAGAGCAGTGCCTTCTTTTGGTTTACTGCCACCTGATTTTGTGTCAATCAGTTTACTGCCCAGCATTTGTCCATCTTTTAATTCAATTAGAGACATAATCACTCCTTCTCGATGTCTATGCCTAAGTCGAGGAGCTGTAACTGGAATCCTGTTTCGGAAACCATATCAGCCAGCTCATTCAAGTACGCATTTGTACCGTTAATTACCTTGTTATAGGTGTCTTTTCTTGCCTTGTCGTCAAGTGTGTCGACTTGACTGTCAACCAAATTGTTAACTATGTCAGGAAACAAGCCCTGCCACTTATCAATATCCGTAATTGTAACTGCACTTTTCAGCTCATCCCATGTAGCATCAGTAACATCTTTGTCACTTACGCACACAAGTGCCTTGATACAGCCCTCAAGCATTACTCTGCTTGCGAATTGCCCTACAATATCATCTAGTTTTTCTTGATTATATCCGTTTGATTTTTGATTCAGCAGTTCCCTACGCAATAGCCCTTTGTATTTCTTGGATACTCCAGCTATTCTGCGATTACATGGTATGCTGATGCTTGGATGCTTTACTCTGTCAAGTGGTAAAATAGGAAGCGACTCGCCTACTGGCTCTATTGTCTGTTGTTGAGATTCACTCGGAATCCCCGTTTTATGTATAGGGATTTCAGAGGGAGTCACTTCGCTATTCTGTTTGATAGCTTTAGCTGGAGGTTGCTGGTTGCTATCGTTTGACCCAGCTAATATAGCTATATGTTCGCCTTCCGCAAGGACAGACATTGGAGCCATGTTAACAGGCATCAGACAATCTTCACTTGCAATGACGTTATTCACATCAAAGCCTAAGTTTAACCTACGATTTAGTTCAACCATAGGGACACCCATTTGATAGAAAGTCTTTGCAGTATCCTTCCTCTCGGAGAGGTAGTCCTGTAGAGCGTCTATGGCTCGTATATCAAACCGTACATACACGCCATGTCTGTTTGCGAAGTACTTGTCAAAGCTATTTTCAAGCCCTCTAAGGAAAGGAAGCAATGTCTGCAACCAATATATCTTCATGTAGCCTCTGAACGTAGAATAATTACTTTCATTAGCTTGACCAATCAAGGTCGGGGACATGCCATACACTTGACAGATTGTTTCGACTGCCGGCTGTCTTAATGTCAGCAACTCAACATCTGCTTTAGTAAAACTAGGAGGAATTATCTCAAGACCACCGTGAAGTAAAATATCATTTGGGGTTTGCCCTGTACCGCGATGTCTGTTTTGAAGTCTGCCTAGCAATTGGTCATGCTGGTCGCTGGTTAACTCTTGTGCTGTCTTGTAAACAATGCCCGACTCACCGCCACGAGCTGTGATGCTTGAGTGAACGCTGTCTGTCTGCCTGGCTATATTCATTGAGTCAACAGCAGCAGTTAGTGGTGCTTGACCTCGATACGGGTCATACGGAGATGGCAACCTATGAAATAATATCTCAGATGGTAGCTTGACAAAATCTCGGTGTTCTTTTTGATAATGCCAGCCAACTAAATTATCTGTCTTGGTATCTATAATTTCTGACCAATTATTGCTATCATAATGTGAATACATCTTAGTTGGGCTTTGGGCATCATCGAACACTGCCATCATGTCGCCACGAAGCAAAGCCATAATAACTATCTGTTGCAAAAACTGCTCTTGGCTTGTCCATCCGTTAGGTTGCTCAAATAATCCCTGTATGGGTGTGGTCATGCCACTGTTCATGTCATCTGGGTCCCGCAAGAACAGCAATGGCACACTTGAGATGTCTACAGCTTGTCTTCGCATACACGCATAGGCAGTTGCACTTGATTTGTAAGCACCGCCCACGCCACCACCAGACAGATTGCTATACGGCATCTCTTGCCCGGTTAGAAACATACTGTCTAAATCAAAGGATTTCCCTACCATTCTGCGTAGAGTTCTTTGAATAAAATTAGGCTTCTTCATATCTACCTTCTGTTAGACCATGTGTCTAAAGTCGTCTAGCTTAGACATCTAAAATGTCTAAATTACATTATAAAAACACCGGGTTTTGGCGCACGAAGACCTTCTCTTGCAAACCAACTTGCCATTAGCCTGTCTCCGTAGTGTGCGTCTGGACTCCATCGGAACATCTCCTCGTACCATGATTTACATTCAAGGTGTTCCGGCACAGCCCAGCGTCCCATTTCAAAATCTACCGCCAATGAAGGTATACCATATTCAGTATCCCTCTTTTTAGCTGTTGTTGTGTACCCATGTATGCCTATATGTCGCCATTCATCGTCAGTACCGCCTCTTGCATTAAAACTTGCCTTATCTTTCATCATCTGGACGATATAGGCTTGTGCTGCATTATCCTCAACAGTAAACCTACCACGAGCTGCATTTTTGTGAAATCGTCTATATATATCTATAAATGTGCTTAATATTGCAGGAGCTTCCATTTTTTTAGCCAGAATATTCAAAACCCTATATCGACCAGACTCAGAATCAAGAGCTACGGTAAAAAAGACAGTCAGGTCATTTTCCTCACCAGCTTTTACAGCGAGGTCAACTCCAGTTGAAACCATGTCTGAACCTGAATAGCTGTCTAACCATTTATGATTATGAGATTGACATTTGTAAAGCCACTCTCTTTTGAACAAATCCATACTTGCAGAGAGGGGTTTGTTACGATATGTCCTGTCGTAAGCAACTTGCCCCATTTGTCCCTGAATCTCCTCAAGTCTTTTTTGAGGAAACCTTGATACCCACAAACTTTCATCACCCTCGACAATTCCAACCTCTGCGTCCAGTTTGACGCTATCCCAGCCTTCTCGTCTACTTAACTGGTGCAAAGCGTCATCTATGTGCCATGCGGTGTCGATTATCAAAATCCAACCACCGGGAAGCAATCGCTGCAGAATTTCTGTCTCAATTATGCTTAGAGTTTTCTCACGCATGGTCTGAGTTTGAGTGTTTGACCTATCTAAAATATTATCCAGCACAATACCGTGTAGCCTTGAGCCTAGAATCTGACCATCTATACCATAAGCAGCAAGTGATGGGTCTTTAGCTCCGGGAGGTGCGCCCTGAATACGAATTGCGGTGTCGCCCCACTGCTCATAAGCTCTCGATGTAGAAGATTGTTGAGGCTTTAAGTGTGGGAAGACATCGCTAATCCGGATGTTCTTTATAATCTCACGGCCAACTGATGCTACGAACTTGGTCGCTTGGTCGGATTTAGATGAAACATAGGCATATTGCTGTGACGGATGACGACCCATTTCATGCAGTATCATTACTTTAGCCTGCTGGGTCTTGCCATGCTCTACAGGAAACCAAACTATCTGCCTGTCAGATTCACCACGAACTTTATGAAGTAGTATATGATGTGGTGCTTGCACAAAGTGCTTGCTGTCGTCAGCTATAAAACAGTATTCAGCAAACTTGTTAACATCTTTACGAGCCTCAATAGCATCTGAGGACTTATTAAGCCTCTCACCTATTTCTTCTCGTAGTATTGAACCAAGTCCGGGCAAGATTTAACATCCTTGTTATTATCTGCTCTAAAACATTTGAAATAAAACAGCACCGACCGTAACGCAAACTAGGATAATGGCAAGAGTCCCAAGAACTGCTCGGAAACCTGAGCCATGTCCGTAATCCATAACAGCCTCCCAGCTATATGCCACTCACGCCTTAGCGCAAGCAGAACTTCTTCTACACATGGCAGACGAGTCTAAATCTCCTCAGCAACGGACAACAGCCTATCCATCATTCTCTCACGCAGGTCGCCATCTGTTTCAGTATCAATAATATCAGTTATCCTTGCAATTAGCTTCTGAGCATCCTCTACCTGAATAACTATCTTCTCGCTATATACGCCTTGAACCTTAGCCAAATCTTTATCCAAGTCAGATGCGAGCTTAATGTTACGCACATCCTTGCGACCGTCCTCCATGACGGATTCCTTGAGAGCCATCTCACGCAAGTCTGCATTCTTTAATTCATATTCCAGCCGAGGGTTCTCTAAATCGTTCAGCTCTTTATAAGCATCCCCCCACTTTTCCTTAATCTTCCTAATATCCGAATAGATAGTCTTTAATGACATACCTTCATACTCAGGGAATGCAATTAAGTTCTTCCATATATTAGTGGGTGATACACCCCTAGCATACATCTTAGCTATCTCAACCCTGCGCACAGCAGTGTTGCCGTAAGACTCACCCTTTTTCTTTTTACCAGCCATAATTCAACACCATATCCTAAATGTGAAAGTAAACTATATTAGCCAATAGAGCCAAACAAGCAAACTATACTATCCAAGCACAACCGAATACCATAATAAAAACTCAACACGATAACTTAATATAGCTGAGGTGCGGGAGTCGAACCCACATCCACAGTATGCAACCTGTTCTCTACCAATTAAGCTAACCCCAGCTAATAAATTATACCCTATCTAGCTGTATTCCAGCACATACCATATATAATATACCCGATGCGGTATAACAAATCCAACTACCCTGTATTCCCAGTCAGTTCATTAACCATGCCCCAACTATCTGCATAAACCGCATAAAACAGGGGTCTGTTCTCTGCAATCTCGGAGCAACACTCCGAATCTTCAAGGTTAAACAACCGTAGAGATATACCTAGACCCAATACTAACCCATGTCTAGTTAATCACAAATACAATCGTAGATATAAATAAAAATCTAACCTTAAACTATTTCAAAACTAATCCAAATACAAAGATTAGATTAGACAAGAAAAGCGTAGTAGAGAATAGACAAACCACACACACAGGGAAATGTTACTTGACACTATAAAGCCAATCACACCATTAATGGGCTTTCCCAAAAAACACAAATCCCCAATTCATAGCTCCTCAATACTAAAAATAATTTTAAAAATATTTCAAAATCTACAGCTCTAACCCTGCCGGAAAGCTCAGTGCCCATTATTTTACCAGATTTTATAGTCGTGGGACTCATAGCACCCCTCTATCTGCCCTCTCCATAACTGGTCGGGTATCTACCACTCGGCATAGGGGGGGGCTGGTCAATTACTAGCCGGTCACAATATTGTCACATGGTCAGAAAACAACCGGATACATTTATACCACCCGTATGATTTTTGACCAAGGCGGAGAAGGTGCGCCAAAATGGTACACCAGTCAGCCGGATTATAGGCATCCACCGTGAGACTCGGATTGCTTTATAAGTCTGGCTTTTGGCTTGGTTGTATTCTGTGCGCTAGCGTATTTTTGTGTGTGTGCTACTCTACTCTACTAGTCTACGCTATACAAAGCCCTGATTTGAAAATCGAAAGTTCTGATTTTAAGCAATGAAATAGTTACCTGACACAATCACTCAAATGGTAGGTTTAAAGGTGCTTTTCCTGCCGGAGGGTTGTAAGGGTGTAATGTGCAGTCTTTTTTTATGCTGGTTTATTCAAGCCTGGCAAGGGATTATTGATTCTCCTTATAATAAAAGTAAAGTTACACTATACAATTGCCGACGGATGTGCGATAATGTTTACAAGTTGATTGAAGAGCGATCGACATTATTTAATTGGGAGGTAGTCGAGTGGAAAAGCATAGTTACAAATCGGTAATAGTCGCAAGGGATGTACTAGCAGTTGCAGTCATCGACCATGTAATGAACGAGTGGGCTTGCTACGTTGCTTCTGTCGATGTTGCTGATAAGCCGAATGACCAAGTTTATAGCGTGGCAGACTGTGGACAGAAGCAAATGCCTACAGTAGCTGAGGTATGGTTCCCGCGCATTGACCTGCCATACCGCCGATAGCGTAACCGGGGCAATCATTCAGGTTGCCCACCAACACTTGAAAATGGAGGATTGGACAATGAAAAGAACAAAAAACTGGAACTGTGAACTGACAGCTACTGGCAGCTGTCACGCAAGCAATGCCGAGCTTGAAAGCGTTGAGGCATTTATAAACGGCAGGTTGTTCGATTTGCAACTGGCTGAATCTGCAGAGACTAGCGCTCAACGGGAGGTTGAAAGTAGCTTTTGGAACTATATAGACAGCCTGGACTGTCGCGCAGCTGCAGATGCTATAGCGGAGAATGTAACGGTTATGGCGTTTTACGGATAGTCCGCTCTGGACTATTCACACTTGAAAATGGAGGATTGAGCAATGAGAGCAGAAAAGTACATTGGAATTATTGAATTGGAGCGAAGAGACGGTGATCATGATATTTGGGAGATTGTACGACTAGGTGACAGACTATACTATGGTACCTCTTGCAACGTAGGCTTCCTGCGCCACGGTTATATTGAAATCGGCAGCTATTACACCGAGCAAGATGCACTAGAGGAGTTGGCAACTGAGCTTGAACTCATGGCGCGAGACGGTAGCTCTCAACATTGCAGCGGCGTCCTCGTTGAAGTCCGCGTATACGCCTGATTGACGATGTAACTTTTGTGGCTTCGATCGAGAGGCCACAAGGTACAATCTATCAACTATGGTAGCTTGTGCCTTGTGATAAACGAGATCGTTTACAATGGAAGGATGGCTAAAATGATAAGTAGAACAGTATCAAAATTAGGTCACACTCAATGGTGGCGCAAGGAAGTAGCGCAGGTAAAGCGGTCCAGGTTGCGCAGAGCCTGGAAGCAAGTAACAATCTACTTGATAGTTGGGGCAATAGCCTACTATGTAAGCAGTTGATTATATGCAAACATAGTTGTATAGCTATACGCATATACAATTATACAACGATATGCGAAACAGACTAGATGACCCACAAGGCGTAATAAGGCGTTTTCTGGGAAAATCTGGGAAAAACTGGAGGTTAAGATATGAAAAACGTAAAACTGATTGAACTGGAAAGTTATTTAAAGCAGATTAATGCCCACTATGGCAGTGACTTGGAACTAAACCAGGCTTACGGAGGGTACAGGATTGTCGATAGGGGCGGCAGCAGAGACTTGAGCAATCGTGGCTCTAAATCGGAAACTATGCTTTTCTTGCAGGGTATCGCTTGTGCTATGCACAGACTATCACCGGGTTGCGTATGATGGACAGTGGCCTCCTAATCGAGGCCACAAGGTACAAGCTATCAACTATGGCAGCTTGTGTCCTGTAAAATCGTAGGATAGATTTTTATGCAAGGCGTAATAAGGCGTTTACTGGGAAAATCTGGGAAAAACTGGTTGGTTCCATTTTGGAACATACCACAAACACTTGAAACTGGAGATAGAATGGATATCAGGAGACTAATAGCAGAACTTGAAGATGCAATGTCCGCCAGCGAGACTATTACTTTCATTGCATCGGATGGAAACGGCACAGAAGCTCCGATAGAAAGCATCTATTTTAATAAGAGTGATGGCAAGTTGGAAATCGAACTGCCACTTATCGATGATGTAGAATTGTTAGACTTGCGATAATTAAACCGTGGCAATCACTTAGGTTGTCCACAAACACTTTAATAAAGGAGATAGAATGAAAGTAAAAGACTTAATCCGTAAACTTGAAAAGATTGACCCGGAAAAGCCCGTGACTGGTACAATGAGACTAGAAACGGAACTTAGTTATATCGATCTTGATGGTAAGATTGCCGTACAGGAATATCTTGATCAGGTAACCATTTTAATAAGCGATCAGGTGCAGTAATCGAAACAGGGGCAAACGCCCCTGTCAGTCACATAATAGCCGGACGTGGTGACTCTGAAGAGAACATCCGGTACACTCAAGATGGAGGTTGAGAGAATGGAAGCGACAATTACTAAAAATGGACTGGTATTAACTGCCGAACAGGAGCGATTGTTGGAGACTGGCAGCGCATTCTTAGAAGGTGGTAGTAATGAATAACACAATTTATAACCACAAGCTAGTGACTGCGCAGGTAGCAATGATATTAACCTTGCTGGCAATGCTGGCAATAACGGAAGGTTGGCTATAATGAACAGTAGACCGGATTGTTTTTGGAGACGAAGGTATAATAAGGATTTTCTAACGGTACGAAGGTATAATAAGGATTTTCTGGTAAAAACTGGAGGTAATGGACAATGAAAGCAACAACTAAACCCTACCAGGCGCACCAATAACGGAAGGGGTAAATCATGAACATGCGAACACTAAAAAGCATTGCTTTTATAATTCTGTTGGCGGTTACGCTGGCACTAGCAGTGTGCAAGATAGAGATTATGCAAGGCTGAAATAGTAAAGTAGTGGGGATTATTTCACTATAAGGCTGTTTCTGAAAAAAGCGGGGAAAATATGAGCGATGATATGCTGGGGAAATATCGACATATAAATAAGTTGTGTCGATGGGGTAAACATGAACGGAGGAATGTGATGATAATCTGGAGAAAGATGGGGTGGTGTTTGCTAAAACAAAAAGAAACTTTGTCAGTAAAGATTTGACTAAAGGTAGCTACACGGTATACTCTATTGAGCATCTACCTGAAGCATTGAGAGAGAGGCTTGGAGTTTAATTTACAGGACAGAAAGAAGGAAAATAATGAATGACAAAAAATCACCGGACAAGCTACCGGACAAGCTGGATTTGTGGCGTTTAACAAGCCTATAGAAGCATAACAGGACTTAACAGGAGGAAAGAGAATGAGCGTTGACGGGCGAGAACCTGATGGCGTTTTATTTGATGATGTATTCAAGGAATTTCCAAATGCAAAGGACGGTAGGTAATGACAACAGCTAAGAAAACAGTTCACTCAGAACTGGCAAGAATCCAACAGGGACTTCATGTCCCAAAAGACCAGAGAAATAACTTTGGCAAGTATATGTATCGAAACTTTGAGGACATCTGCAAGGCTGTCAAGCCATTGCTGGGTGACTGTACGCTCACTGCATCTGACTCAATCAGACACATAGGCGACAGGTACTATGTCGAAGCAGAGCTAACCTTGACGCTCTCAGGCGAGGCTGTCCAGGTTACCGCGTGTGCAAGGGAGACGGAGGACAGGAAAGGAATGGACGATAGTCAAATAACAGGAACGGCAAGTTCCTACGCTCGCAAGTACGCAGCCAACGGAATGTTCCTACTAGATGACACTAAGGACGCAGACACAGACGAGTATAACAACGAGTCGAAGGCAACCAAGCCTGCACCAAAACCAAAACCAAAGAAAGCACCTGAACCTGCACAACAAGAAGCTGAAATGCCAAGCATCTTACCAGAGGATGACAAGGCTACAAAAAAGGAAGTGCTGGAAAAAATCCAGACATCTAAATCTGGCGTTCATATTGGCAACATCTACCGTAAGCATGAGAACCAAGCAAGAGCTGAACATTGGCTAGATGAAATGATAGCTGAGTGTTCAAGGTGTAAGATGGCACTTCAAATGGAGGCTAAGTAAATGGGAGTACCTAATTATCACACCAACAGGGACAGACTGCTCAGTCCTGACTACTTGAGGTACATGGCTACCGATTGGGTCTATATAAGAACAGCGTCTTGCATGAACCGCAGGGAGCTTGCTAAGGCTATAGGTGTATCACGACCTACTATCCAGCACCTTGAGGAACACACAGGCACACCGTTTCTAGGTACAGTTAGAAGATTGATTCACTATTGGGAGGGCGAGGGAATAGTTATTCCACAGTTCGAGCTAACACAGGTAGAGAAAAAGAAAAGGGGGTGGTAGAGATGGATACTATACTTATCTTGAACTATGTTTGTTTTGGGTTAATAGGCGTATGGCTGGGCTGGCAAGGCTATAGCCCGAAGTCGAAAGAGTTTTGGACGCTGGTTCTTTTAGTTGGCGCGATTAACGGATTGCAATAATTATAACTTTGCTCTTGACAGAGTTATAACTATGAGTTATACTACATCACAGGGGTTGAGATAATCTCAGCCCCACACTCAATGAAAGGGAAAATCATGGGTATAGAACAAGAAACACATAAGCACCTGCAACGGCAGGAGGACAAGCAGATAAAACTTGAGTCTATGGCGGAAAACCTTAGTGAGTTCTATGATTGGTGGGACGAACAGCTAGAGAACAAGAACGATGATTTCTACAGTGACTTTGCAGACATAGTATTAGCTGTCGAGGAAGACTATTGCCTTCACAACATAATGGCAATTGAGTGCGAGGGTAAGCCATTAGACCCGATGCCTATTATAAAGTCATGGCTTGTTAATGTAACCTTAAGACGCATTGTGTGTGTGTGTAACGCATGGGACGCTGAAGTTCAACGCAGAGTGGAGGAAGCCAATGGCTAAACGAAGACAAACACAGATTCCAGGCTACGAGGGATATGTATCTGACTGGAGCAACGGCGTACTTGATGAGTCAGGTACTACTTTGGTACGGTCAATTCAAAGGGTCATCAACGAAGCCTGTACCAACCTTGACATGGTGAGTACTTACGATGATGCTAATAAACTAGCGTCAACAATTATGGAAGCAACTGAGCGGTATCGGAAGCACATTAAGAATTACTCTGATTTCTAAGGAGGCAAGTAATGAATAAAGCAGAACTAACACACATGATACTTATGGGGCAGGAAGTATTTACTGATGGTGTGTATGTCGGCACTGAGGAGCAATGGTTGAAAAAGTGGCGTAAGCATGAGGGTGGATTAAAGCGAACAGATGCTAGTATTATGGGAGTCGTTAAGGCAAACGCACTAGATGTAATCCAGCTAGAAGTATTGGAGGATGAGTGATGAAACTTAAAAATCCAATGATGCTTTACGGCAGAACTATATCACATGTTATCATCTACGAGGAGGAGCGAGACGGCAACTTCGTAATAGGCTATGTAGACGAGGCTGAGTTTGATGATGATGGCTCTGACTTGAACGAGGACTCACTTGAAATGCTGAACGCTAAGTACTCTGACTACATTGATGAGCTGGCTTACGAGTGGGGCTGTGGAGAATGAAGCAAAGGCACATGGAAACATTAGCTGGGATTGTTGAGGCCCTGGATGAGCATAGGACAAAACGCGACCGCTATGTAACTTTTCATGTTAAGTTTTTTAGTAACGGCGGAACTGCAGTAGTGATTAACACTGGGTTCAAAAATAATCTTATCTGTTTCTTGGACGACACAGAGGCTATTGATAAACACCTGAAATCACTCAAGGAGGGAAAGTTAAATGAATGTATCAGGAAAACTATCCGATGCGACTCTTGAGCAACTACAGAAAATGCACGATGAGATTGAGGCTACTGCGGTGTTATTAAATATGAACGGTGAGCTAAATGAGGCGCAGGCTATCAGGATTGAGGCAGAGCTACAAATTATCAGGTTGGCAATGGAGCGGAAATCCGCAGAGAAATAACTAACTAGGCAGTCTGGATGCGTTGCATGGAGGCTACAGTAATGGAGTACTGGCAACCAGACTGTCTTTCCTACAAGGGGAACGATGAAAGGGCATCAAACATACACAGGCAGGGCAGTGGATAATGAGGGAGTTACCCCTTTCGCTCCACTTAAAACTCATTACCGTTGCTCTGCCTACCTAGAGAGGGGTTCTCTTGCGACCTAGATTAATCGACCCTGGTATCTGGCAAGACGAAAGATTTGCACCACTGTCAATAGAAGCCAAGCTACTATACTTTGGGTTCATCACTCTATGTGACGACTATGGCAAAGTCAAGGCTACTAAAGCTGAACTTAAAATGAAACTGTATCCTTGGGGAAACTACGACTACGACAGAATGGGAAAAGCATCAAAGGAATTACTTACCGTTGACTTAATTGTTAGCTACGACAAAGACCATTACTTTGCACCAAGCTGGTTTGACCATCAGGGTATAAAGTTCTTTACCAAGTCAAAGATATACGATGTACCTGATAGCGTTCTAAAGAGATACCCAAACTACCGAGAGGATTCAGCCGATGCTCGTATGAGGGGCAAGCACAACAGGAGGTTGCGCAGAGTTGAGTCTTCTATCGACAAGCCTATTGAGGGATGGACACCCGATACGCTTGTCGAGGCTATTGAGTTGGACGCAGAGCTAAAAGACAACAAGTTTAAGACTGGATTGATAGTAGCTTTAGGACAGCACTACGAGGAGGATTTGAGTGCTAACCAGATTAAAGGCTACTTGGATGTTATGTCGAGGTACACAGATAAGCAGTGTGAGCTTTGTATCCCTACAGTGAGAAAAAAGTTTGGCAAAGTACTTCCGTTCCCTGATAAGCTAGAGAAGAACTTGAAATCAATGTTTGGCGAGGGAGTGAGTAGAGCAATGAGGGACGATGTCTCTACCGTGAAGTATCACTTTAGTAAAGCAGACATTGCTGAGGTTCAGATATTCTTAGAGGGATTGAGTGAGAAGCGTAGGGCTAATGTAATGAACTGGACATGGGGCTACCTTGCAGAGATTGCAGGAGGGGAGGATAATTTGCCTATGGTGATAAATACCGTCTATGGTGACATGGATATGAAGTGGGAGCGTGTCGAGGGGATATGGAAACACATAAGGAACAATGTTAAAACAGTAAAAGAGGAGGAGTACAATGCTAAGGATTAAAATACTGTTCTACATAACCATCATCAGGTTTAGCCTGTGGGGTATAGTTTTCTGTGGCAAGCTGGCTCAGTGGACGCAGAATAGAATGGCTAAAAAGCTAGGTATAACAGATGCGATTGAGAGCTTGTTTGAGGTTGAGTACGAAGATAAGAGAGAAGATGTCATTGATTATAATGGCGATACAATTAACTAGGAGGTTGAAATGCTAAACAAAGTACAACTAATTGGACGCTTAGGAAAAGACCCTGAGCTACGGACTACACAAAGCAACACATCAGTATGTAGCTTCTCTATAGCTACCACAGATAAGTACAAGAACAAAGAGGGTGAGTGGGTAGAGAATACCGAGTGGCACAACATCGTCACATGGGCTAACCTAGCTGACATCTGTGCCAAGTACCTACAGAAAGGTAAGCAGGTTTACATTGAGGGTAAGCTCCAAACTAGAAAGTGGCAGGACAAAGACGGTGCTGACAGATACACTACCGAGATTGTTGCTAATGAAATGAAGATGCTTGGCAGTCGAAGTGATGACCAAGAGGGCTACGCTCCTGCACCAACAGCATCGGGACAACCAGACAACGATGACGACCTGCCATTCTAGGGAGACTGATGGATATGAATAGACCAACACGCAAGCTAGATGTAGCCAGAGCCAAAGTTTCTATGACTGAGCTAATGCGCAAGCTAGACGCTGTGTATAACAAAACTTGTGGTAATAAGAATTGCAATAGAAGCGGTGAACAACTAGACTTAGATGAGTTCTACTTTCACCCACATACCGCAACCAATAGACAGTCTTGGTGCAAAGAGTGCATCCGAGAACATTCACAGAAACAGAGAGATAGAAAGAGGTTGAAATGAAAAAACTAATCACAGCAATCATCTTAACACTGATGATGGTCGGACAAGCAAGTGCCGTCACAGTAACCTACACATGGACAGCACCAACGACAGGTACGCCAGTAGTTTACTACGAGATTGAACAGAATGTAGATAACGCTGGCTGGCAACCGTTTGGAACTACAATCAATCCTGAGCTGACAACAGAGACTCCTGTCGGGATGTCAATTATCAGAGTTGCTGGTGTTGACGAGTTTGGCAGGAGAGGCGTGTGGTCAACTGAGAGTGAACCGCTAATTGATTTAGGTGCGCCAGGTGGATGTGGGGTTATTGGTAGATTTATTGAGTCGCTGAACTAAGGAGCAAGCAATGACTAAAAAAGACATGGTTATAGTTATTGGCGGTATGACATTAAGCGCAGTGCTAGTACTGGCTATGATAGGGATGTTCTTTTAACAAGGAGTGATTAGTGCCAGCATATAAAATAAAACTTGGAGCAGTACACGCTGACTATTTTAGAGGATGCGTGTTACAAGACATGACTAAAACAGAAGCAAGCAAAGCGGTGAAGGGTCACTTTGAACTACCTCACACGGTAGCATCTATCTCACGCACACTGCCTGACCTAGTTAAAGAACTAGATTCACTGCCAGATGTGCCAAATCTCCTCCCTCCTGAACTTATAGTACCATACCAAGACTGCATGATACTTGGAGATTGCCATGCACCATACATTAATAAGAAGGCTTTCGTAGACGCTATGACTCAGGCTAAGGAGAGAGGGCTGAAAGTCTGCATACTCAATGGTGACTTTATTGATGCTGATTGGGCGAGTCACTGGGAGACAAGCTATGTAGGTAGGTCAGTTCCAGAGACAGAGAGAGCGAGACGAGTTATCTATGAATACCTACGGGTGCTATATAATACATTTGATATTATCTATGTCGTGCTAGGCAACCATGATTATCGTATTATTAGAAAGCTGGATGGAGCTGTACCGTTTAGCTCAATACTCCAAATGTACCTTGTGCCATCTAACGACTGGCGAGATAAAGACGGCAGTGAGCCACCCAACTTGATGAAAAAGTTCACCATCACTGAGAGATACTACATGATTATGGAGGGTAGCCCTGTTGGTGATTGGAGATACTCGCATCAAAAAGGTTACTCCAAGATACCTGGCAGAGTAGCTATCGCACTAGCAGATAAGTACAATGTCAATGTTGTATCTGGTCACAGCCATCACTTGTTTAGTGGTGTATCTACAACCATGAATCCATACCTAGCTATTGAGGGTGGCAGTATGTTTGACCAAAAGAAAGTTGAGTACAAGTGCATGAGGGATAGTGCATACCCATCTACAACTATAGGCTGGGTGACTGTTGAGGGTGGCATGCCTCAGCTCTACCAATGGGAAATGATTTACAGGGAACAAATAAGGAGAGGTGAGTGAAATACATAGGAGTTGACCCCTCACTTAACGCAACTGGAGCTGTGCTTCTTAATGGAGCTAAGATACAACAGCCCAAATGTATTAAGGTCAAAGCTAAAACAAAACATGGTGATGCCATACAGCTTGAACATAGGTTTGAGGCAATCATACATGAGATGAAATGGTACTTCTCGGTTGGCGATGTACTGTGCATAGAGGAGAATGTTCTCAACAAGAAGTTTGTAAACATATCCACCTTGCACCAAGCACAGCTTATAGGAGCAATCATTCATCACGCAGTTACAAAAGGATTAGAAGTAGTGAGGGTAAAACCCAAGCAAGGCAAGAAGTCTCTAGCTGGTATAGGCAACGCAGACAAGACGGCAATGGTTACTGCGTCAAGGGCGTATGTTACTCCAACTGGAGTTGACTACAAAGACAAGGCAATAGCGGACGCAATCGGAATAGCTTTAGCAGGAAGGACTATACATGAAGCAAGTAAGCTCACTACAAAAAAATGACAAGAAACCAACAAGCATGGATATTTATTTCAAAGAAATAGATGCCTACCCAATACTCACCATTCAACAAGAGTGTGAGTTAGCTCGCAGTATCCGCAGGGGTGACAAGGAGGCACTAGACAGGCTAGTTAATTCCAACCTGCGGTTTGTAGTTACCGTTGCCAAGAAGTTTACCAACTTTGGTATTCCACTTGAGGACTTAATATGTGAGGGCAACATGGGACTCATTCGTGCTGCTCAAACATTTGATGAAACTAAAGAGTTAAAGTTTATATCCTATGCTGTTTGGTGGATAAAGAGGTCAATCCATAAAGCGATTGGCGACTATTCAAAAGCTGTCAGGATGCCACTTGACAAGTCTCAAGTGGTAAACAAAACCAAAAAAGTATCTGGCGTATTGCTACAAAAACTACAACGAGAGCCGACTAGGGAGGAGATTGCAAAAGAGCTTGGTGTTTCAGTCAGCGTAATAAACGACACAGCTCCGCTTCTTAGTGACGGACTGTCGCTTGATGATTTTGTGGGCAACGAAGATGGGGATACATTCTTAGACTTCCTTGAGGATACGTCAGGACACTTGCCAGACCATGCACTCGCTGTCGAAAGCCTTAACGATTGTATTGAGCTGATGCTCTGCGACTTGACACCCAAAGAGGCGCGGGTGTTGAAGCTATACTACGGACTTGAGGGCAATGACGCTTTGGAGTTCAAGAGTATAGGGATAATGCTAGGCTTGAGCGGTAGTCGTATTCAACAAATCAAGGAAGATGCCCTAGAGAAGATAAGAACACTTAGGGCGTTTGGATATATGCAATCTTATGACGATTCAATGGTTTAATTAAAGGAGTGAAATATGAAAGTCATCAAAGTAACGAAAGAGTATTTTCAGACAGAAGATGAAAAGGTTTATTTCTTCGAGCCTTTGGAAAAAGAAATATCCGTTGAGGATATGCAGAAGATTGTGGACGCAAACGAGAAATTAGTTAAGGAGTTGAAAGATGGTAAAGATTGAATTGATGCAAGGTGATTGCCTTGAAGTGATGGATAAACTGATAGCAGAGGGTGTAATAGTTGATGCAATAATAACAGACCCTCCTTATGGGACAACAGCGTGCAAATGGGATAGTGTTATTCCTTTTGATGAGATGTGGAAAAGACTAAACAAACTAATAAAACCAAATGGTGCTATAGTTCTTTTTGGTAGTGAGCCTTTTAGTAGTGCTTTGAGAATGAGTAATATTAAAAACTATAAGTATGATTGGATTTGGAGAAAGCCTCAAGGGGTGAATCCATTCTTATCTAAAAAACAACCACTAAATGATATTGAATCTGTTAGTGTTTTTTATAGAAAGCAGTGTGTATATAATCCACAAAAAACAAGTGGAAAACCTTACTCAATAACAAGAGATAAAAAAGATAGGACTTTTGAGATACGGAATGTAAAATCAAAAACAACTACAACAATAAATAATGGAGATAGGTTACCAAAAAGGGTGCTAGACTTCAAACAACAAAGAGGTTTCCACCCAACTCAAAAACCAGTAGCACTAATGGAGTATCTAATAAAAACATACACAAACGAAAATGAATTAGTACTAGACTTCACAATGGGAAGTGGAACGACAGGAGTAGCTTGTAAGAATACCAATAGAAACTTCGTTGGAATTGAATTAGACGATAAGTATTTTGAGATAGCAGAAGGTAGGATAAAAGATACAGTAGTAGAGAAAGGATTGTTTGATGAGTAAGATAGATTTATATAAAGGTGACTGCTTGACTGTTATGGATGAGTTGATAGCAAAAGGTGTTGTAGTAGATTCTATTATAACAGACCCACCTTATGGTACAACTGCTTGTAAGTGGGACTCAGTAATTCCTTTTCCTGAAATGTGGGAACGACTAAATAAACTCATCAAACCTAATGGTGCAATAGTTTTGTTTGGTAGTGAGCCTTTTAGCAGTGCTTTAAGAATGAGCAATATCAAGAATTACAAGTATGATTGGGTTTGGGAGAAATCTAAAGCCACAGGACACTTAAATGCTAAAAAGCGACCAATGGTGAAGCATGAGTTGATACATATTTTTTATAAAAAACAACCAACATACAATCCTCAAGGTCTTGTAGAAAAAGAAAAGCCAACCATATCTAAAGGAAATAGAGGAAAAAAAGGAGATGGGAGTAGTGGAGATGTTTATGGGAAAGCTATAAAAGATGCAATTCAAACGCATTCAAACTATCCACTGAGCATACAAAAATTTCAAGTAGATATGAAAGCAGAGTTTCATCCAACACAAAAACCAGTTGCATTAATGGAATATCTAATTAAAACATATACAAACGAAAATGAATTAGTACTAGACCTCACAATGGGAAGTGGCACCACAGGAGTGGCTTGTGTCAATACAAATCGCAATTTTATCGGTATTGAATTGGATGAAAATTATTTCAAAATTGCAGAGAAGCGAATCAATGAAAATCTATAAAATCAAGGAAGATGCCTTGAAAATGAAGAAGCGATGTATGACGCAGTTATACAAGGCAATGATAACCACTTAATTGAATTGGTTGAAAAAGGAGTTAATAAAATATGAAATGGATAGAAACAACAGACCGAAACAATCCTCTTTCTTGTTTGGGCGAATATTGCATGGATATACCGTGGCTTGAACACTCTACAAATGCAGGGATGGCGTATTACTCTGTCCGAAAAGATGTTTCGGGATTATGGGAAGCAATGTTCTGGCATGGAAATAGAGGGCACTCTGTGGGCAAGCCGGATAAGACAGAAATTGAGGCAAAAGCAGAATGCCTTGAACATCTGAAAAGAATGTACTCTGGATTTTCTGTTTTAATAGGTAAAATTTTAGGTGACTGTGATGAGAACTAAAACATTAAATCAAAACAACTGAGTTTGATTTAGGCAGTTAACAAAAGGATAACAATGTATGAGTTGGCACTATTTGCAGGAGCGGGGGGCGGCATCATCGGAGGCATGTTGCACGGGTGGCGAACCATTGGCGCAGTTGAAATCGAAGACTACCCACGCAGAGTTTTATTGCAACGGCAAGCTGACGGAATCCTACCTGCGTTCCCTATCTGGGACGACATCTGCACCTTTAGAATCGACAACCAAGAGTGTACCGAGTTCATCAAAGCAATGCAAGGAATCAGAGAACAGCTTGTTATCACAGGCGGATTCCCATGCCAAGACATCTCAGTTGCAGGAGCAGGGGCAGGAATCGAGGGGGCAAAATCAGGACTCTGGTCAGAAATGGCACGAGTTATTTGTGAGATACGACCTAGAGAGGCGTACATGGAGAACTCACCAATGCTTGTTTCAAGAGGACTTGCCGTGGTCATCAGTGACCTTGCCGAAATGGGGTATGCTGCAAAATGGGGTGTGCTGGGAGCTGATAAACTGGGAGGATGGCATAAGCGCAATAGAATCTGGATTAGAGCGACAAGTGTTTCCTACTCCGACAACGATGGACAAGCTTCCGCCAAAGAGCGAGAGTGCGCTGAAAAAGGAAGCAACGCAAGCTAGACCGGGTAGAAACAAACCAGCTAACCTGAGAGACTGTGTACACCCGCACCAGATTGAGGCGTGGGATAATCACCAGAAAAAACAACGGCAGATGTGGCATACGCCAACAACGACAGCAAGCAAGCAATATGAGAAGAGATATCCAGATGGTGGTGTTAGAAAACATCCAATTCCAAATCTCAATGCAGAAGTTGAGGAGGGAATACCATATTCGGAGCAGGTGAAAAATAGGTTGAAGTTTCCTACGCCAACAGTGTCCGATGTTGAGGGCGGTATAGTCAAGAATGTTGAGCTACATGAAGGCTCATTCAGCAGGAAAAACAAAGAGGGTGTTAGGTGGGGAGTAAAGTTGCGTGACGCTATTCACCATCTGGAGGATAAAAAATTATATCCAACACCGACCTGCCAAGAGTGTGAGCATCCAGATGCAACTCTGACTGATACTGGAAGAAGATTGTCAAAAGATGGCAACAGTAGTCATAGTTTGAATCTATCTGACACAGTTAAAAAATATCCTACACCAGCAGCAAGAGATTACAAGGGAGCAAGGCTGCCAGATACAATAGCAAGGACTGGCAGAAACCCAGAGACTAATTCGTTACCCGATTGCGTAGAAAATAAAGCAGAATCAACAGCAGTGTTGAATCCTGATTGGGTCGAATGGTTAATGGGCTGGCCTATTGGCTGGACTGATTTGAAGCCATTATCCAGAGAGGCTTTTAATCAGTGGAAAGAGTCAGTTATTGACGGCAGTTTTTGGAGAGAAGATATTGCGGACATTAGTGATATTGATAGAGTAACAACGAAAAAGACAGACAGAGTTGCGAGACTGAAGGCAATCGGTAATGGTCAGGTAGCAATTTGCGCTACTGTGGCCTGGCCTTTATTGAAGACCAGTGAGTGATATTTGCTACTTAACAGCAGTAGCACCGACCCACACTGATACACCCGCAACTGTGGTGACGAGAATACTATAAAGGAACTGTCTGCGTTTTTCAGCTTTCAGTTCCTTTTCTCTTTCAACATAAAACAGCTCAAGCCTATCAAGCTCCAGGGTATGAAAACTGTCCTGGTAAGCAGCCTCAATTTTCAGTACAGTTATATCGTACTCCTGCTTATCAACTAAGTTAAACAACTCAGTTGCTTCACTTCTCGATAGATCTTGCTCTTGACAGTATGCGTTTTCTACGCTCCTCGAAGTCGTCATCAAGCCTATCAACCAAAGTATCAACAGCGTCCTTCTTATCCTCATCTTCAAGCTCCTTGAGTATTTCACGCCTACGCCATGACTCCCTGTCACTGGGGTGCTTGGGAGTTCTGCTTCTAAGTAAATATCCTACTACAGCAAAAGCAACCACTATCGCACCCCAAAACTTTTTAAGCCAAAGCAACACCGTTATCACGATGCCATATTCTTGTATTCAGCCCATTTACCTGCAACAAATGTACCACTGACACCAATCAAGATTGCAGCCAGAGACTCACCGTTGATTGTGCCGAGCAGGTTGCCAATGAAAGCCATTGACATTGCTGACATAGTAACCAATAGTTTTGTACTCTTTAACCATTCCATCTTTTACCACCTTGCTAATTTGCCTCGAACATCTACATGAACAAATCCCTTGTCCTCATAAACTCCGATGCCACCATTTTGAAAACTATGCACCTGCTTGGCATAGTTAGCTAATTCTTTTGGACTCATTCCACCTACAACTATATCTACCGCTCTGCCCTCTAAGTGTTGCGACTTCTTACTGCCACCAACTGCTGTGTTATACGATGCGCATCGTACGCCACTGTTGATATGTATCGGTTTACCAACCAAGTCTCGTAACTCCTGCAATGCAAGGACAAGCTCTGCCCTTAGCGGAGCGTATAGCCCACAGCAAGAACAGGCAAACTCTCTCAAATGAAAGCTCTCTGATACTTGTTTATTTAGCATGTTCTACTTTGTATCTTGTTTCATATTCAATGCGGAACTCCTCTAGTTTCACAAGCCTCCTGTCATG